>Ga0228710_1012680_pt1 | contig 10356 bp, 1 predicted proteins | sample MedpolnodulmetaG_FD_177995 | JGI IMG/M metagenome (GOLD analysis project Ga0228710, IMG submission 177995) | Root nodule microbial communities from Medicago polymorpha collected in Santa Monica, California, United States - pink nodules | ecosystem: Host-associated > Plants > Roots > Nodule... | reverse complement strand
TCATCCTTTACGTTTTTAGCGGTGTTGAATGATGTAATCTCTCGATTTGAATGAATGAATATCATTTTGTTTTTGTAAAAAAAAAAAAACAAAAACAAGAGATTTCTATTATACATCAACGAAACTTTTTTTTTATTTTGAGAGATCAAGGAAACTAAATTTCCATATTAAATTTTTTGATATACATGAACAACACTTATTTACCATATGATATTTGAATGTTTATTAGTACAGTTTCCTAATATTAGGTCAAGCACCAAGTGAATGTTTCTTCATATCTACGTTACAAATGACTCTTAGAATAAGTGAAGGAGTAGGAGTCAAGAGTGATCATGGGCCCCACCTAAACCCCAATGTGAGCTCCTCAACGAACCAAACGGCCAAGGCATATACCAATAATTTTAAACTTTAGCCAAATTCAACCCTTCCACCAAATTTAATATACATATATGGAATCTATAATATAAATATCCAACATGAGCTGTTAAAGTGCTTATGCAAACAGTACTTATATATCAAAACAAATGTATAAAGAACTTGTATTTATTGAACTTTAGGTATTTCAAAAATGCAAGTTGCAAATTAAACGATGTCGTGTCGTATACGTCCTAATAACTACATGACACCGACCACTATCACACATAGACAAATTTGGCTTCATAAGCATTGTCGATTATTTCAATACCATCCATAGATAGCATAGCAAAAAGAAATTTTTCTTTCTTAAAATTGTACTATTATTTAATATTATGCAACTTTTTCGATATGCCGCATTTGATACATTGTTCACGTCACATTATATCGATGTGTCACGTGGATTTAATTGATAATTTAATATCCGTTGACCAACCATAGTATTAATTAAACCATGGGCTTATATGTAGATAAAGTTATTAAAAAAACTTAGAGTAAAAAGTAAAATATGTGAGACAGCTATGTTTATCTCATTTTAAGATGTGTGTCGTCGACATGGATTATTAAATAAGTTATTATAGTCCCTTCAATAGAAGTAAAATGCTACTCCTGGATATAACTTATCTCTTTTCTCTTTTTCATGTGAGATATGCAGTCTCTATTAGGAGTATTTTTTGTTATTATTTACGCACTGAAATTTTTATTTTTCAACTATAATTGTTGATGTTAACTTTACATAAATTTAGAAGCACATGTATGTAGTGTGGAAATAGTATTAATTTCGTTCAAATCCATAGAATTGCACACTAAAGAAACACTTCACTGTTTTACTATAAGTGTTGTTTAAAATAATGCACATTTCGTCAACAAGTTCTAATTTAACCGATAAAAAATGTTCAAATCGTTAAATCAGACGTTGTGACCAATGTTTAAACTCAAACTCCTCCACTTATGTGTGAGTTTCATTTTAGTAGGTTATAGGTCACAGACATATTTGGTCAAAGTATAACTAATAGGGTATTTATTGTATATAGTATATATCAACGAGAATGTTATTGAAATAGAAAATTTAACAAATATTTTCTTAATTGTCTTAAAGTAACGAATCATGTTGTGTCAAAAACAAAGTGACAAATCATTTAAATATAGAAAATTATTTTGAATATGATATTTACGTTTACAATAAAACGATAGAAGATTATACAACTGTTCCACCAATATATAATAGGATTATAATTTTAGAAAATTATTTTATTAGTACTTATTTAACTTTTTGACAAAAAGGGATTTTATCATTAAGTTCTGGTCAATGTCTTTTCAGTATGCTTTAGAGAAAGATCGACTGTTGATGTCGGTATTGCCAAGGACTAAATTGGACAGATTGACATGCAAGTCATTTGACTTTGAGCCTAATTTTGTTCACTTTTCACAATTGAAGCTTACAATTATTTAATTTGAACCAAACAATTAAAGGTTGATAAAAGATAAAGCAGACAATGGAGAACAAAGAAGAACATAGCAAAACAGTTTGGATCGAATGAATTGTTGGAAATTGTAAAATAGTTAAAAGGGTGCAACAAGTTCTATGCTTAGAATATGTTAGGTGTAACAACCCAAAAATTATTCTACAAATATTTAGAATTTATACTCAGTAGAGTAGATCTTAAGTGTACCTTAGGAGCCTTCGAGTTCGTAACTGGTTGTTGATCTAATTCCAAATGCTAAAATCCATGAGAAACACCTGCATTTTGCTTATATCGTGTGTGCCACACGTATATTCGTGCACACACGATCTTCGTATTTTTCATACTTGTGCTTGACTATAGGTGGTTTTTGTATTTGTTCGAGAGCACGAACGAAGATTCCATGCACACAAAGTTAGCGTGTCTCAAAATCCTATACATTGTACCAGTGTGCATCCCACTTCATACTTCACGCGCACGGAATGCAAAAATTCAGTTTTTTTTTATCAACTTAATAGAATCAACCATTTTCTTAAAAAAAAAAAAAAAAAAAAACCTTACACGCAACTCCTTCTCATACCCTAAAATTCCTCATTCATCTTCATCCTCTTCAAACTATGGAAGACCCATTCACATAGCTTTTTTTTTCTTCGAGATTTGTTACAACCTTAAGCACATCCTTTCACTCTTCCCACACACTAATTCATATCTCAAAAATCCAAACCTTGGTCACCGACACTACTTCTATGTGAAGTTAGATACATAATTTTAGTGTTGTAATTTTCATGTGTCGATACATTGTGATGTTGAGCAATACTTGTTTCTTCTCATTTGTATTCTAAGTCAAAAAGTCTTTTATTGCATCATTCGTGTAGTTAGATACTCATTTTATTCTTCACCAAAAAAAAAAAAGATACTCATTTTATTTTTATTTATTTATAAAAATACAAAAAATCTTGTCTCTCCAACAAATGCCCACGAAATTTTTTACTTTTAAAAATCAAAAGTCGAAATTTTTGTAAAAAGTGAGAGATAAACTTGGTTGTTACTATCCACCAACCTACAATATTGCTTTATGGACGAAACTCACACACACAAAACGCTGAGAAATTTGATTTGATGATTCAAACATGTATCATAGTATATCAAATATCTATACAACCTTTTAATATTTGTAGTGCACTTTTTTTTAGTGATTTGGCATTTTACTAATAAAAGTTCAAACCCAACATCCACATGAAAAACTATGCTCATATAAACCTAGGAAAATACAAAATGGGGTCATATGCTCATATTTTTTAAATAGTGACAAGCACATACCATACATCCACATTATATAGAAACTTTTATAAAAGTATTTTCCTCGATGTGGTTAGGATCAACTCGTGATTCAAGATTCTTGTTGTGGTGTTGAGGCCAGATAAATTACAAAAATATTAGTTTACTAATCTATCATTAAATAACATTGTTAGATCTCTGTGTTAAAAAACAAAACAATTGTAAGTGAAATAATTGGTTAGTTATTCTAAATATATTTTAGTGACTAAAATTTGTATAATGTTCATATTAAAAAATTTATCCCAAAGATCCCCTTTACGAAAATAATCATTGTCGGTCAATAAAAACAGACATCTATTTTATTTGATATTTAAACATTGATTTGTCATATTGTAAAAGTCTAACATCTTTTGATAAAATCAAATATTGACGGCAACATAATCCGATTTATACTAATAAGTGTTCTAAATTTTTATATTTGTTTACTTAACAAATGCCTAAGAGCATTCTTTAACATTTTTCAATAGTAAAAGTATTAAAAATATCTTATGATAAAAAAAGCACACTCTTTTGTTACTATTATAAGCAAAACTCAATTGTTATGTTCATTGAATAACTGATAGATCTTGTTATAATATTGACCGGAGACAAAAATCATTCGTTAACATCATCCTAATATTTAGGCATGTGTTTATTATGTATATTATTGCGTGCCTTTTCACATAAGAATGCTCGAAAGTCCAAAACCTAAAAGTTTATCAACGATTGTCAAACAAAAACAAGTTTCTCAACAAAGGGGACATAACTTTTACAAAGGGGACATAATCAAAGGAGTAGCATTTATGGAATTACGCTAAATTGTGTCTTAAATTGTGCACGTTAAACAACTAAAAAAGTTGGTATGACTTAACTCAGTTGGTATAAACAATGCATAAAATATGCAAGGTTTGGAGTTCAAACTCCGATCACGATAAAAAAATTGTATTAAAAAAATAAAAATAAGTTTTTTAAAATATTAAGCACACGGTTAAAAAAATATTTCTATCTTTATTTACTTAATTTGTATTTTAATGGCATAAGTTATAATTTTCCATTATTTACTCCATCCTCATGTCATGTGCGTGTCACTCTTCTTTTTGGACACATGCATGTCACTGCTACTTTATTATTTTTCAATTCTTGTAATCTCTCTTTAATATATTAGTACTCTTTTGTTTCAAAATAAGTGATTTAATTAACTGTTTAATTCATATATGTCAATTTATATTGTTGACCTTTAGTATCTTTACTTAAATATTAGCCAAACTTATATAAGTTTTATATTTAGAAAATATGCATCAAGATAAATCCATCAACATTTTATATTTGTCTTTATATAGTAAAAAATAATAATCGAGGTATGTTGTGTGAATCGTGCACATAATCAAAACTAGGTCACTTATTTTAAAACGGAGGGAGTACCATTTATAAATTGAGTTAATGAAGAGTAATTATATTTTGAAAAAATAAAAAATAAATTTTTAAAATCATTAAAATTAATTATATTTCTTTTCTAAAAAACTAGAGAAGAGGAAAATTTGTATTTATTCGTGTGACACTAATGGTTATTGTAAGGCTGTTCTTAAGGGGACTCGAACTCAACACCTTGAGTTTACAAAGCTGAACTCTTACTACTGGACTAGCACTTCAAGTGCAATATTATTGGAGAGTAATATTAAACTTGATTTTTTTCTTATTGCCTCACAAAAATCTTATTTGAGACAATTTTTTTTAATGACAAATTGTATTAATAATTAAATCTATAAAGAACAAAGATTATATAAGAAGTCCAAAAAGTACTCAAGTCAACAATAGTTAAGAAAAAATGAGACCAACAAACAAAATCAGAGGGAATAATATTTACTTTGAAAATCACGTAATCAATGCATCAAATATTTAAAAAGTATCATTGTCAACTGAAAATTACTACTCCCTCCGTTCCTTTTTAATTGTCACTTTTGGGTTTTTTACACAAATCAAGACAACAATTACATTTTACTATTTTTGATACAACAATTTATCTTTTTTCTATAATAACCTTCATCATTTAATATTTCTTTTCATATATTTCTCTCTCTGCAATAAATAACCAAGAGTAATAAGGACAAAACAATATTTAATGTTATATTGAACTTTGAAAGTGACAGTTAATTTAAAACAAAAAAATTCTGCAAAAATGACAATTAAAAAGGAATAGAGGGACTGAGGGAGTACTTCTTTTAATTTTCTTAACCAGATATTATCGGTTAACATGACTTATAAATCAATTATTAGTTCGAACTTCGAAGTAACGAAGTATAAGGACCCAAAATTGAACTAGTTTCAAGAAGCACATTTACATGATTCCCATGTGGGTGTGGCTATCTCAGCCTGCCTATTATAGATGTTTGAGAGGAAGAGACCTCGATCACATGTCCATTTCAACCGCTAGATATGCATGTCATGTGGCTGTTTCAGTTGACTGTCACTGTTGCGGGAGTTTCCAAAGTCCTAAAAACCATAAAAATGGTATTGAATTGAATGCACGTAAACAAAAAACGTTGAGAATAGTATTTCATTAATTTTTTGTATGATTCAAAATTAAATTTATTTTCATGGTAAATAAACAATTTAAAAGTTTGAACTCAAATCTGATTCGGAAAAAATGTGTAAGTTCGAAATTATGAGTATTTTTTATTGTACATTTCGTTAAAGCCCACTTATCTAGATAGCTAAGTTCATTTGAAAACTCCAACGTTTGTGTTAGTGTAGGCTCAAAATATTGAAGTTTGTTTCTCTCAAGAACTTACACAAAATCATTTCTTGGATCAAAATCATAAATATTTTGTTCCAACTTCAACTAAACCTTCAATAGTGAATAGTAAGATGGATCTTTGTGATTAGCTGATTCTTTGATTAGATATAGAGTTAAAAAAAAAAAAACTAAGTTGATTTCGAGGTTCTTCACTTTCCAAAAATATTATTTTATACACATGTATGTCTTTGATACTTCCGTAGTTATATAAGTTTATATTAACGTTCAAAAATAAGTTTAGATTAGAAAAAGATTGTCAAAATTAAAAAAGATTAAAAAGAAAGAAAGATAAAAAAAATATCACCAACTGAAGTAAGACATCCGTAACTCCTTCTTCATAAAGTAGTAGGAAGTCACCATCAGTTGAATAACTCCTTTATGAAAGTTGAATAAAAATTATGACGGCTTAATCTAGTGTCCTATGCAGTGACGAATCCAGAAATGTTAACAAGTGGGATCAAAGTTATATCGATATAATAATTACAACAATTTTTTAAAAAAAAAAGATACTTCTTTTGATTTCTTAATTAGTGCTCTTAGACCATCTACAATAGAGCTCTCCTATTTGAGTGCTTAAATGGATCTTACATATGTACACATCATTCATTTTATAATTTTTTAATGTCAATACCTAATAAGCACTCAATTTGTGCGACCCAGCACCACAACAAAATTTATTAATAGGTCTACTAATAACTCTGTATTATTACATTTCTAAAACACCCATTTATTTCATTGGAAAATATAAATTGAAATTCACACATAAAATGAAGAGAGAGAAGGTGTTTATATAGACATCATTCTTTATAAGCGTCAATAAATATCACTCCACAATGGGGGTGCCTATTTATCCTGGTGCTTAATAAGTGAAGCACCCACCATTATGGATGGTCTTAGAGCACTCATTAGGTTCATTTATAGTTTTGTAATTTTTTGTAGTGTTATCAATGAACTATGTTAAAATAATAATACTATATAAGTGAGGTCAAACAACATAAATATCTAATTTTAACTTAAAATTACAATAAGCAAGTGGGGTTAGTTGACCCCATTGTCCCATGGTGAATCCGCGCCTGGTCCTATGTAAATGTTTTTTAATTATGTAAATATTGACACTTCATACAAATTTTGACTTTCAATATGTGCAATACACAAGCACGTCATGCAAACTATCCTAGTGGCAATAATAGCTTTGGTTGTTTGAGTTAAATTAATTTGGATATCATCTAAAAAATTATTTTAAAGGACGAGAGTCTTTACGTATATTTATACACTCAACAATCTAGAAATATGAGGAATGCAAGACTTGAAAAAAGCTACAAAAAACTTCAATACACACTTTCATGCATAGAATGGTCTTGGTCCATTTTTCACACTGCAATTTTTATTTAATCTCACTATGATATCATGTTAAACGAGCTTGAATCTCATCCCAAACTCAAAGATGAGGATGTACAAACACATTTATACCCTCAACAACTCGAGAACCTGAGCAATTTCAATACTCACCCTCAAGCCTAACGTAACGTGGGTTTGAACAAATTTCCACATTGCAATGTTTAACCCAATTCTGATACCATGTTTGAATTTCATCCCAAAAGTTAACTCAATCAATAATTAGGATGTTCAAGCACATTAATCAACAATCCAGAAATCTGAGCTATATGAGACTTCGAACAAATTACAAATAACTTCAATATACAACCTCACGCCTAAAGTGGGTACGAGTTAAATTCTCACATTACAATCTTTACCCCAACTTTAATATCGTATTAAATAGATTTAGATCTCATCTTAAAAATTAAATAAAAAATAAAAGTGTTCAAAACATTTATACACTCAACAATTCATAAACTTAAGCAATGTATAACTTCACACAAACTACAAACAACTTTCAGTAGTTTGAACTTTAAATTTGCACACGTAATCTAGACACACTCCCATTTAGAATATCAACAACAAAAGTGTGATCATGCACATTAGAAACTTTGTGTGCCAAGTGTTAATTCGGCAAAATTTAAAGCCAAGTGTTATATGATGACTGTAATTTTGTTGCAATAGTATAGTGCAAGTACTAGCCTAACGTCAGTCACACTATTCAATAATATAGTGCAACTTTGTGAATCAAGTTTTCTTTTACTCCTCCGTTTGTTTTAAAAAAATTGGAATTTTATTTTCATGTTTTAAGTAGGTTTGTTATTTAGCCCTTTTAAAGTTACTTTGTTAAAAAAAATGATTTTTATGCTGAAAATTAAGTTGCTATTTATATTAGTTTTCACAAAAAATAATTTTCAATAGAAGATGGGGAAAATCTTAGTTTATCTTTTTTATTATCCGTATTAATAAAAAAACTATTTCAATATATATGATTTTCAACTCTAATACATTTTCAATCATGATTTATTTCTTCTAAAACAATCCCTAAAGTATAAGATCCAAAAAAATTGATCGTGGCTAAACAACGTATTTTTTGTAATATCCAAATTATTTATATCAAAACCACTTTTAGTTTATTTGTTAAACAAGTTGATCCATTGACATTTTTTGGGGTTTTTTTTTTCATGATCAGGATGTATATTGTGGATTCACTATTAGAAGATCCATGAAGTATAACATTGGTGTTATGGATGCCTCTCTAAACGTCAAAGCTAATTGGTAGTGTCTGACTTTTTATAGTTGATGCTAAGAAGCTTCAACTCGATCAACATATAAGCTTTGTTTGCAAGTTTGAAGCGAAAAAGAAATGAGGATTTTGAAAAAAATAAGTGAACAAGTGGAAGAAACAAATGACTTTAAGAGGGAAGGATTTTGGAGGGTTTATTTTTCTTTATAATACAAAATCATATCTAAGGGTGTGCAAGTCTACTATCCAAACCGAACCGAACTAGATTTTATAGTTCGGTTCAGTTCAGAAAACTGCTTTCACAAAAAACTGTTTTTATCCATAAAACCAGTCCGTTCCGGTTCAAAACCGGTTCAGAATCGATCTGAACCGAATTTCTGCCCTGAATCACCTTTTCTTCCGCTAGCTCTGCCTTCTCTATCTCTCTGACCCACTGTCGCACCATATTCCTCATCTCAACACCACCTTTTCTTTTGTTATATCTGTTTCTCTCTGATCTCATCCCGGATAACGACGATCAGTCACGGCGATGGCAACCTTGTGTCTCTCAAACTCACTTTCGTCATCGACAGGAACAATCAGCGCCGACGATGGAATAATCAACGATTCTGACGGGAATAATATGGGATTATGAAGGAAACAATCAGCGATTCCGACGGGAATAATATGCGATTCTGACGGAAACAATCAGTGATTCCGACGGGAACAATCAGCGCCAGCGACAAGGCTTTGTGAGGCGATGGAGGAGACCACATACTAGATTTGTTAATGTTCTTCCTCTGTTTTTCTGGTCAGTTTTATTACCAGGCAATGCATAACTAATCAGTTAATAATCAGTTTTAACTGGTTTGTAAAAATAGTTAACCAATCCATTTTTTATTTTTAAAAGTGGACGAGATCAGTTTATAACACATTAGATCCAGGTTTTTAAAATGGGTGAACTCGAATTTATGGGGCGGTTTGGCTGAACCAGATTTAGTGCGCACCCCTAATCATATCCTCATTCGTGAGAACTCGGATTTTAAAGGATTTATATGAATTATTCAAATTCAATCTATATTATAATATTCTTTAAATTAAAAACATATTACATTAATTTATCATTCTCTAAAAAAATACTCTTACAAAAAGTGGAAAAGAATTTTCCAAATATTTTCCATTTCACAAAATCCTCCCCTCCAAACACCCGATGCAACACTAAAGCCTAGAGTCAATCTTTTAGTTTGTTAGACTAATATTAATCTAGAATTATGGTCAATCTTTTTAGAGAGATTGACATGAAAACAAATGGAGATGATCTATGTTCAATAATTAGACAAATCAAGATCATTACGCTTCAATCATCAAGACAACATCAATATATGAAATGGAAGTTTATCCCGAATTAATCTAACTATTTGATTTTTTTTTCTTCATATCTTTACATTATTTTATTTTAAATGACAAATATTAGTTTTTTTCTTATTAGTACGAGAGTTGAATGTATTGCTTCATATCACTTCAATTCCCATGTTTTACCCCAAACCACCAAGTCACTCAATTTTTTTAACGTTAATGTTAATTAAATATATCCATTCAATAAAAGAGATTTGATAATTAAAATATTTTACAATTGACTTGAGAGAGAGATCTTGGTTGTGGTAGAACAAGTTGACATTTTTTAGTTATGAGTCAATTTGTTGGCACTTGGTATTTTTATTTTTAGGAAAACACTTAGTAATTTTTTTTTTTTTTTTTTTATTTTT
>Ga0228710_1012679_pt1 | contig 10356 bp, 6 predicted proteins | sample MedpolnodulmetaG_FD_177995 | JGI IMG/M metagenome (GOLD analysis project Ga0228710, IMG submission 177995) | Root nodule microbial communities from Medicago polymorpha collected in Santa Monica, California, United States - pink nodules | ecosystem: Host-associated > Plants > Roots > Nodule... | reverse complement strand
TGATTTATTTTACAAAAAAAAAAAAACACACACACACACACACACATATATATATATATATATATATATATATATATATATATATATATAAGTTGTTTTGGACTGTCAAACCACCACCATTAAACTCATGTTCAATTACATAACAAAATGACAAAATAATATGATTAGATCAAATACATGTGTGAAACAGTTTTACACTATCACCATCACCGTTGAACAGATAATCCTAGAAAAGATATGATATATTGAGAAATAAAAAATTCATTTAAATTTTAACATTTATACACATGAAAAGATTTCTTTACTGATAAGAAATTTTTTTTTCTCTGTCAAAAAAACATTTCTTATCAACTAAGTAAAGAAATCTTTAAATGAGTATAAATGATTTGAATTTTTTTTTAATAACCCCGATCAAACAAGCATAGAGATCTCTCTGTCACTCGTCATAGAGATCTTATTAATTCATGGCTGCTGCAACATCTAATCTGGTAAGCACTGCTTACATTCCTAACGACCTTGCTTTGTCTATTCTTTCCAAATTGCCTCTCAAATCACTCAAACGATTCACATGTGTTAAAAAATCATTTTCCCTTTTATTTCAAAGCCCTGATTTTATGAACATGTTTCGCACCAATTTCATATCCAAACACAACGAGGACAGTGAAAACACATGTCTCATCCTAAAGGAAAAGACACAAACGATTCCCTTTCCCTACACCTTCTGCACATTTTCTGATGAGAAGTTGGAGGATGGGGAGAGATTAGACTGTCCACCTTCATTTCATGAAGATGACTTCGGTATTGAGATTTTAGGTTTTGCTAGTGTTAATGGCACTCTTTGTCTCTACCAAGGCAATTACCTTGACACAAAAATTGTGTTGTGGAATCCTGCTACCACAGAATTTAAGGTTGTTCCTCCTAGCTTTCAACCGTATGACAATATTGAGTTTAAAATACCTCCTCTGGCATTTGGTTATGATCGTGTTAGACATGACTATAAATTGATCCGGATTGCGTCTTACCCCTTAGACTTCGAAGGTAATTGGATTGAAGTACCTGATAAGGATAGCTATTTGTGGGATGAGGATTATGATCACACTGTTTGGGATAGCCAAGTTGTGAAGATGAATGACCCTTTCTGGGAGATATATAGCCTCAAAAGTAACTCTTGGAGGAAAATCAAAGGCATTGAGATGGATTCTAATTGGGCAGATAGCTATCCGGTGAACTTGAATGAATTTTGCCATTGGTTAGGCCCATCTTATGATATTGTGTCATTTGACTTTATCAATGAGATATTCATTACCACAACCTTACCCTCGGTTGGCTATAAAAGGCGTAGAGAAAGCAAATCATTTTTTCGGTTACGTAGACTCAGGCTGGAGAGGTACTTGGCAGGGATAAATGGGTCTATTGCTTACATTTCCAATATTGTGGTGACAAGATCTTATCACATATGGATTTTGGGTGAACTCGGTGTTAAAGAATCGTGGATTAAACTCTTTGTTGTTGATGCACCTTGCAGAATGCATCCTTTTGGGATAGGCATAAAGAGCTTCATATTCTTCATAAAACATGATGATGGGATAGCTTGGTATGATTTAAGTACCCAAAGGACTGAGGAGATCAAGGTTAAAGGAGAGTCTGTTGGGTGGGATATTATAGTTTATAAGGAAAACCTTCTTTCTTTTCAAGGAATTAATATTTAATGTATTGGTAGTTTAATTTTCATTTGATTTTACCCTGCCATGATTTTATAAATAAACCAAAATATGAGCTTATGAAATATCATAACTTATAATTCTCATTCGTTGATTGCATAGGCCTGTCAAATATATATTATTGAAGGGGATTAAAGAATAATATTAGCAAACGTTTATAGTTTCTTGAATGCTCTAATTGGTAATATGAAGCTGGCATTTTTCAATTCAAAAACAAAACTTCATGGAATTATTTTAAGAGCTAGTTAAGATAGATTAAACATAAAATCAACAAGACAAATCAAAATCATTCAGTGTTGAAGTGATGGAATTGCACATTTCTTATTTAAATAATAATTATACAAATAACATCATATTAGAATACTCTCTGATATATTTCTTAGAGTTTGTTAACCATACTTAGTTTATTTATTTGAGTCTCTATTGCAACTGGATGAATAAGAAATTAGAAGTTCATTTATGCACAATTCACAAATTGCTTTATGGTATTGCCAAAGCAATTTGTTCAAAGGGAATAATAATTGTGATCAGTGGAATGAACCAAAAAGAGTCGACTTTCCAAGGGCCAACATTTTGCCTATCCGATTTGCATCAAGAGTTTCACTCTATGAAATAAGGTGTGCAGACTATTAACTCTTACTACATTGGTTTAATTTGAAAGTGATCATGAAGGATTTAGAAAATCTCAATGAATTTTCGTACCTCATAATTAAGATTTTCTTAAACAATTTATAATTAATTCGTCACTTATTTAAAAAAATCAAAATTTAGAGCCGGATGACGTTATAAAAATTCTAGAAGATTAGGGAAATAAATTTGACCAATGAGTATATGCTTACTCGAAACAAACTTGCAATTTTGCATGTTTTGATTGAACAATCAAAATAAATAAAAAAAACTATCAAAGCATGACTACATAAGATGCCATGTGTCTCAAATTTACAGCAAACACAATAAACTTTTTGTTCCGTAGGATTTCCCATAACTGTTCACTCTTTTACATTATTAATTTGTGACAGCATACAATTCATAACTGTATTAGTTTTTGGGATAATCAAATTGATTATAATTCATTAGAGTATTCATAATGTAATAGTGAATTTATTTCATATTACAACTTATGCTGTAAGTACTTCAAATTTAATATCTGGAGGCAATTCCATGCAGATAAAAGATCGCCAACACAGTTAAAACGAGCAATATGTAAATAAAAAGAGAATGAAGCACAACCAATAAAATATGGGAGATAGACTAGCCAATTCATATATAAATAACTTTACCTGGGTATAAAATCTTAAATCTAGAAACAATGTCCTTCAAATATAGGCTGAAAACTTTGATTAGACAGCAAAAACAACTAATTATTCATTACTCCAAAATGAATGAAGATTTTCCTTATTGATTACCAAGTCTCCTTTAGCACCAACTTCCCCAATCTTTGGGTTCTAAAATCAAACCAAGCTAGCTCATTATCTTGTTTTCTGATGAATATATGGCTCTTCTTCCCTGCTCCAATAGGACGCTTAATACTAAAAGTTAATGGTCCAAGAACAAAAAATTTAGTCCACGATTTTTTGACACCAAGTTCACCCAAAACCCATATGTGAAAATAAGCTGTCTCGAATTCATTAACAATCAAAGAAATTGACCCATTTAACACCACCAAGTTTCGCTCCCGTGTTGTAGTAGGAGGTAGTATGTCTGATTCAGAGGGTAAATTCGTTGCAAAAAATATCTCATTACTAAAGTCAAAAGACAACATATGACTTTGTGGCATTAACCAATGACAAAATTCATTCAAGTTCACATGATGAAAACCACCACCCCAGGGATCAGGCATACCATTGCATACGAGTTTCCTCCAAGAGTTACTTTTGAGACTATATATCTCCAAGAAAGGATCATAAATGTTAACTGCCCACCCCTCAAAAAATTCCTCATCTTTGTCCGACACATTTTCCCAACAACTCACCCATCTCCTATAAATGGCTATCCTTCTCCGGCAACCAAACCCAATTACCTTCGAAGACCATGGGATATTTAGTAATTCTAATCACCTTATAGTCATCTCTAATTGGATCATAACCAAATCCCTCTGGCGAACAATTACACTTTTCCGGTTGATGGCTTGGTGGAATGACCTTAAAATCCCCAGTAGCAGGGTTCCACAATACAGTTTTTACACCATAGCCATAACTTTAACTGAGACAAAGAATGCCATTAACACTAGCAAAACCCAAAATTTCAATAGATAAATCATCATCTTGAGAACAGCCAAACCATGAAATTTATTTCCAATTGTTATTTTTTTCATTTTTGGTATATATCTTATCTTCTTAAAGTGTGGAATATTTGTTTGCTTAATTGATAAGAAATGAGTAAATTACCCTCCTCTATTTTCTCTCAAAGATGTTTAAATTACAGTTCCCTTCCTTCTAAATTGAAATATATACACACTACTCTCCCTTGAGAAATAAATATATAGAATAAATTACTCTTTTCTTTTTCATGAAATGTCATGAATTACACTCTTGTATTTTAAAAATTGAATATATATTACTGTTCCATAAGTTGCACCATTCACGGGTTAACTCTTACTATTTTTCCTTTGTTTTGTTTTCCACAGGCTGGCTTTGTGGCACAGGTAATGTGGTCCTTCTAAACTCAATAATTGTTAGACATAAAGAAAATAGTTAAATAGTATCGTAACCAAATTTTTTATCTCGTGGAACAAAGAGGTAGAATATTTTTGGCTTAATTAATGATGTGATCCCTTAAGTTATTTGTTGGTTACATTTTAGTCCCATAAGTTATTAATGTTACAATTTTAGTCCATAAGTTATTTATAGGTATGAAAATTCATAGAGATTTTCCAAATCCTCCATGATCACTTTCAAATCAGTAGTATAGTATGAGAATAGTCTTCACACCTTATTTCATAGAGTGAAACTCTTGATGCAAATCGGAGAGGCAAAACGTTGGCCCTCGGAAAATCGACTCTTTTTGGTTCATTCCACTTATCACAATTATTATTCCCTTTGAACAAATTGTGCAGAAATGAACTTCTTATTTTTTATTCATACAGTTGCAATAGAGACACAAATAGATAAACTGAGTATGGTTAATTAACTCTTAAGAAATATATCACAAACAGTATTCTAATATGATGGTATTTGTATAATTATTTTTTAAATAAGAAATTTGTGATTCCATCACTTCCAAACTAAATGATTTTTATTTGTCTTGTTGATTTTATGTTTAATCTATCCTAGCTACCTCTTAAAATAATTCCATTACGTTTTGTTTTTTAATTGAAAAATACCAGCTTCATATATCCAATTAGATCATTCAAGAAACTATAAGCGTTCACTAATATTATTCTTTAACCCCCCTTCAATAATATATATTTGGCAGGCCTATGAAATCAACGAATGAGAATTCTAAGTTATGATATTTCATAAGCTCATATTTTGGTTTATTTATAAAATCATTGCAGGGTAAAAGTAAATGAAAATTAAACTACCAATACATTAAATATTAATTCCTTCAAAAGAAAGAAGGTTTTCCTTATAAACAATAATTTGCAACCCAGCTGACTCTCCTTTAACCTTGATCTCCTCAATCCTTTGGGTACTTAAATCATACCAAGCTATCTCCTCATCACCTTTTATGAAGAATATAAAGCTCTTGATGCCTATCCCAAAAGGACGCATTTTGCAAGGTGCATCAACAACAAAGAGTTTAATCCACGATTCATTAACACCGAGTTCACCCAAAATCCATATGTCATAAAAACTTGACACCTCAATATTGGAGATGAAAGCAATAGACCCATGTATCACTGCTAAGTAGCTCTTCAGCCTGAATCTAGGTAACCGAAAAAATATTTCGCATTCCCTAGGCCTTTTAAAGCCAACCGAGGGTAAGGTTGTAGCAAAGAATATTTCATTTGTAAAGTCAAATGACACAATCCTGTCTAGTTCTAAACAATGGCAAAATTCATTCAAGTTCACCGGATAGCTATCTATCCAATTAAAACGCATCTCAATGCCATCAATTTTCCTCCAAGAGTTACTTTTTAGGCTATATATCTCCCAGAAAGGGTCGTTCATATCAACCACTCGTCTATCCCAAAAAGTATGATCATAATCCACATCCCAAAAGTAGCTATCCTTATCAGGTACATCAACCCAATTACCTTCAAAGTCTAAGGGATAATGCGCAATCCGGATCAACTTATAGTCATGTCTAACATGATCATAACCAAATGCGAGAGGAGGTGTCTTAACTTCAATGTTGTCATACGGTTGAAAGCTAGGAGGAACAACCTTAAATTCTGTGGTAGCAGGATTCCACAATACAATTTTTGTGTCATGGTAAATGCCTTGGTAGAGACAAAGAGTGCCATTAACACTTGCAAAACCAAAAATCTCAATACCTAAGTCATCTTCATGAAATGGAGGTGGACAATCTAATCTCTCCCCATCCTCCAACTTCTCACCAGAAAATGAGCAGAAGGTGTAGGGAAAGGGAATCATTTGTGTCTTTTCCTTTAGGATGAGACGTGTGTTTTCACTGTCCTCGTTGTGTTTGGATATGAAATTGGTGCGGAACATGTTCATAAAATCAGGGCTTTGAAATAAAAGGGAAAATGATTTTTTAACACATGTGAATCGTTTGAGGGATTTAAGAGGCAATTTGGAAAGAATAGAGAAAGCAAGGTCGTTATGAATGTAAGCAGTACTTGCCGGCTTATGTGTTGCAGCAGCCATGAATAAAAAGCTCTCTATGACGAGGAATAGAAAGGTTTCTATGCTTGTTGGATTGGGGTTATTGGATAAATTGCAAATCATTTATAAACCTGAAAAGATTAGTTTACTTAGTTGATAAGAAATTAGATAAATTGCAATTGCAAATCATTTATAAACCATAAAAGATTTCTTTACTTAGTTGATAAGAAATTTGATAAATTGCAAATCATTTATAAACTAGTAAAGATTTATTTCCTTAGTTGATAAGAAATTTTAAAATCTAAATGAATTTTATATTTCTTAATATATCATATCTTTTTTAGGGTTAATTGTTCTACGGTTATAGTGTAAAACTGTTTGACACATGTATTTGATCTAATCGTAATGAAGCCTCTTAAATGTCTTCCTTCTAGTTTGACTTTGGCACTGAAAAACATTGCACAATACATAATTTTGTAATGAAGCCTCTTAACTGTCTTCCGTCTAGTAGTAGATGATGATGTCATCTTTAACTAAGGCACATTTAATAGTGTTAAATAGGCTTAGATCTCATCCCAAAACCTAGCACAAAGGATGAAGGTACTCAAGCATATTTGTACATTCAACAGTCTAGAATATGAGCGACGTAGGACTAACAACAAACTACAAACAACTTCAACACCCACCCTCATGCCTAGCGTGGGCCTGGTTCAATTCCCACATCAAAGAGAATAGGTGTTCTAACTAGACTCTAATCATTTTTCAACTGCTCATATATTGTTAAAAAGGAGGGAAATTCATAATAAAAATTGGGGGACATAAATGTAACCCAGTGAACCCACATAACAGTGTATGTCAACCCAAACAGATAATACAAAAAATTAAAATATCATATTTAGATCTGCCTCTATCTAATCCTAAAACTAATCAGAAGTCTACATTATGGTGAATGGACTGACCGTTAACACAAAAGTGAACCCGTGTACCATCAAATGCCTGCAATCAATGGTAGTAAGCTAAACGTCTCTTTCAAGCCCCACAGTCCTAGTCAAGCATAGTGAATGACGAGGATATCACATCATTCTGAGTCAATCACGAGAAGAAATTGATACATATCTTAAGAGGGATTGGTGCGACGGCGATAGAACAACCTTGAAACCATTAGAGCCCAATAAATCTAAAAAGGAATCACAAAATTAAAAATCAGTAAAGCACGCAAACCATGAACCGAAGCCTAACCAAAACAACTCATGCTCCAATGTCTGATGTGGAGATGATGACAAGAAACCATATAGGGTTTTTAGTATCATCTTGTCATCATTTTAGAGTAAATGTAGTCAGTTTGTATACGTTTTAGTGAAGTTTTATAAAGTAGTCATTAAAAAATTCGTGAATGAGAAATGATGGAAAAAGACTACGAAACATGTCAAAATCACTCAAACCAAACAACTCTATAATTGTATTATGCTTACTGCAAGTTTAGCATGCTAATGCTTGTGGCATAGTCGTTATGGATGTTTTGATTATAAGAAATGGGACAAGGAATGAAGATAAGAAGGAAGATCAGATATTTCCTATTTTACGAGTCACGTGTCGCAACATTGAAGGAATCATATGTGTTTTGTCACTACCTCACTCGCGTCGTGGACTTCAAGGTTCGCATCGCGAGACCTTGACAAATTCAAAAGTGTTTAATCTTGTCGCAACTAGCATCACATGCTAAGAGTCACGCATCCCGAGAGTCGGTTACTAAAGCGAGGGAAAATAGAAATGTTTTCACTTATTTGAGTTATTGGACTTTTTTTTTGGTCAGGTTTTGAGTTATTGGGCTTTATTAACTAAACTAAATGGAATATTAGGTTTCTTAGAAATTAAGTCAAGACATGCATATAAATACGAGAGGCAAGAAACACAAGAAGGCATCCATCATAAGAGATAATAGAGAAACACGTCCTTTCACTTTAGCAATGAAATTTTATTTTCAACAACTTTACCCTCGTTTGACTTTGAAGGAATATCCTCTGTCACGTATTTAGGGCGTAGAAAGTTTGAGAGAAATTTGGTGGTGTTAAATGGGTATGTTGCTTTCATTTGCACTATCCTGAGGACAACTTATTTACACATATGGGTTTTGGGTGAACTTGGAGTTGCAGAATCGTGGACTAAACTCTTTGTTGTTGGACCTTTACCTTGCATTGAGCGTCCTCTCGTAGCAGGAATAAAGAATTCTATAATCTACTTAAAAGGAGGTACGAAGTTAGCATGTTTTGATTTAAGTACCCAAAGGATTGAGGACATTGAGGTTAAAGAAGAGCGAATTTTCTTGCAAACTTTTATTTGTAAGGAAAACCTTCTTTCTTTTGAATGAATGTTTAACTAATTGTTTTTATAATCTAATCTCAATGTTTTCAACATAGAGATTCATAACATTGTTATTAGATTTAGGATTTTATATCAAGAGGGGTGTTTTGAAGCTATTTATATACAAATTGGTTTGTCAATAGCTCATATTTTATTCATTTTCATCAAGTAAAGATTTGATGAAAATATTATCACTGAATTATAATAGCAAGATTTGAATTCTGCTCAAGTTCTACCCTGCACTAATTTTATAACTATAGAAAAATTTGCTTCTGTAAAATCATAACATAGACTATTCATTGGATGCTTGCATTGTAATAGTAAATATTGATATTTTATTGTGGAAGTTTGAACAATAATATTGTATCATTTAGCAGAATAGTTTATAATTGAAAGAAATGTTATGTGTAACACAGGAAATCACAATTAGCAGATAGTGATGTAATGTTAATTAGTCTTGCTCTCGGGAAGATGGGATTTTTTATTTTATTGTAGTAGCCTTGTTTTTATTTATAGAACAATGGTTATATCGTTTCATTCCTAATAGTAGAGGTAATCCAAGGTGAAATGTGATGAAAAACTTGAGGCTAAGCGTTGTCTAGTTGCTTTTGTTCTAGAGAACTTAACTTTGGAGTTAAGCTCGAAGACCACACTGTCAAGCCCTATTTCAATGATCCATTGCATAGTAACGGTTATGAGACACAATGCTTCTCTATTGCACAACTTTATGACTTTGGCCATGACAAAGTGTCCATATTCATTCCTCACACAAATGCTTATACCCACGATGTCGCGATTATGAGATAATTATACATCGACTTTGCACTTTAGGAAATTAGCATTGTGAGGGAGCCATGTTATAATATGGCTTTGGGGCTTCTGTTGCTCAATCTCATATGCAGAGTAAGCAAGATTCCATTGCTATAGCACGTACAGTTTCCGTTTTCTGTATAATATATCAAGTTTCCTCAGATTTTCCATTCCACGGAGACCGGTTTTAGGTATAATATGAAAGAGGTAAATTGATTTTGGATGATTTTGAGACATGAAAGAAGTTGTATGCAAGAAATTGGAATTTTTGCATAACTTGAGTGATTAAGGCCTTCACAGCATTTATGGTTGTTTCTCTTACCAATTGGATTTGCAATAATTTAGTTTAGTTATGATCTTCTTCGTTTGTTATAAATCTGATAGAAGTATGTTTATGAGGATTACGCAGGCATGTGAAATCATCCATGTCACTGAAGTCACTAATCTTGGAAGCGCACTCAAATTTTAATAAGGTCCCTGTCCAATTTCATTTTGAAACAGTGCTAGTTATTTGGTATGTGATGAAGATGCAAATTGCGTAACTATCATTCTTGATAATTATTGCAAAAGTTATACGTAGATTCTTCAATAAAATCAATATGCTCAATGTCATACCCCAAATTTTGACCAGTTAAAACTTTTTCATTCGTATTTTAAGGTTTTATTCGTATTTTAATAACCAGAATCGTTGCTTTATTTTAACGCGTATTTTTATTCGCGTTGAAGTATTTAAA
>Ga0228710_1012677_pt1 | contig 10357 bp, 7 predicted proteins | sample MedpolnodulmetaG_FD_177995 | JGI IMG/M metagenome (GOLD analysis project Ga0228710, IMG submission 177995) | Root nodule microbial communities from Medicago polymorpha collected in Santa Monica, California, United States - pink nodules | ecosystem: Host-associated > Plants > Roots > Nodule... | reverse complement strand
GACATTAGTAGAATTTTGTAATCTTGTATTGGGATTTAGTTACTAGCATATTTGACACATTTGTCATTTTTATGTCATGTATTGGTATTACAGAATATGCTGCATTTTCAATGTCTTATTTTCAAGTGAAATATTTGGATTTCAAATTTAATATGTTTGCTTCTCTTATGCTTTATATATTTTATTTTTTTGTCAAAAACATTCTCTAATTTATTTGAAAATAAATCCGAGTGAAGCTAATTCATTTTTGCGGCACAGAGCATGAATGATTGAACGAAAAGCATATAACACTTATATTATTATTGTTTTAATTAATAATTGGGAAAAAAAACATACATGGTGGAATTTTTTGGGAGAAAATTTTCATTCTTTTATATTTTTAAAATTAATAATGAAATTTGTACAAAAAACATTAATTATCAAATTAAAGGAAATATCAAATATGGTTTTCTATAGAAAATTTAAGTTATTATTATTGTATCAATTTTTTATAAAATTATCAAAAAAATAATCAGATTTAGGAAAAAATAATTAAAAAAAGTTTTCATGCTTTCATGCTTTTTTATAAAATTGGTAAAAAAAATTATAAGATAAATTACAAAGTATAACACAATGCATTGATTTTAAGAGAAAAAAGGGTAAAATAGTAAAATTATCACATAAGTCATCCATCTCCTTTCCTTGTTGGTTTTTTAACTCCCAAACAAGGGGAAGGATTTCCCTCCTTTCTCCCTTCCTTCCCTTCCCTTTCCTTCCCCTCCTAAGCCTTTCCTTCCCCTCCCCTCTAAACTCGCAAACAAAGTCTAAACTGCCTCTTATCCATATTCTATGACTTGCATGTATATCTCTAGGCAACAGATGCAAGGATCCTCCAGTCAGAGTCAGGTTAAATATGAATGTTCAATGTTAATTAGTTCATGGTTCTTGGTTTCATAGTGCAACCTATTCATATATTACTCAATTTTCAGGCCCCAAACATTGGTGCTATAATGGACAATACCTATCAAATAATTCGGGATGAATATTCTATTCGACATCGCTCACGTAAGTTTATATTCATATACTTGTTTTTGTGAAATATACTTCAATACCTATTCCTCTTGGTTGCACGTAGTTTATCTTTGTGGCATTATGTGTTCTAGTTTTACCATAAAATCATTGTTACTATCTTGTGAAATTTTAGAGATTAAATGGTCATTTTAATTTCTAACACAAGGTTTTCCAAGCCGCCGTCCATGTCGGAAGCTTTTGTCCTGCGATTTTTCATCAGATGGAAAGATTGTAGCAAGTGGTGGGGAGACTGCGAATAAGCATGGGGCGAAGGTGAATTACCAATGCGATAAGTTTTCCAATTCAATTTGTTTACTGTCAGTTCCTCTACATCTCTGCACATTGTATTTATGGTTATATTGTGGTTTATATAGCCTTTCATTTGCAACGTGGAAAGTCTTGATTCTGTTACTACGTCAGAGTCACATTCGTCTACCATCTTTGACGTGAGATTTCAACCAGGATCAACTATATTTGCAACATCTTCTGCTGATAAAACAATAAAATTCTGGGATGCAAAAACAGTGAGTCTCTTTCTTGTGAATCGAATGGATTTGCCAGATAGTATACACCATGGTGCAGATTTTTGTGCGACCGTTGTATTTCCAACTATATAGAAAACTCGCATAAATTGCTGTTATGTGGCAACATGATGCCATATGATGTTTGAAGTGTGTAAAAACAAGCCTAACTCTCCATTGCATTTCAAACCTCAAATGCCTTTATAAAATTTAGATCTTTTCAAATTGTAGTGTTAATTTCCAATGTCCACATTTTGCTCATGTTTGTCTGCTCTTTAAACAATCAAATGATTGTTTTGAAATTGTCAGAAGTTATGCACATGGCTACATGCAAATATGAATAAAATTAAATCATCAAAATGCCATTTTGAAAAGAATCTCACCATCACCACTTATTAAGGTAAGACTTTAGACATCAAACCCTTCCAACACTCCACAATGATAATGCCCATTGCAGCAAACCATGCACTTGTATATGATCATGGCAAAAAATATCAGAACATGGATCAACCATACTTCCTAAGAAAACCATTGAAAGATGTGATAAGATAAATATAATACAAATCAATCAAGTGATACATATGTGGTTTAGAGAAGGCAGTGGTATGATGTTCCATCAGAATAACACCAGGTTGAAACATTGATGACAAATCCGAAGGCAGAAGCAACAAAATGGATGAACAAATCCGAAGGTAGAAAGTAGTTGCAGAGATGAGATAGGAAGGACAGGAAGGAGAAGAGAGCAACAAGACCGGTCGCAGAGATGGAGATTGAAGAAGAGGGTCGAGGGAACAAACGAAGAAAAAATTACACGTGATAAGATTAATAGCAAGTCTAATTTATCTTTTTCCATTGGTGCACCAAAAAGCGAATTAAAGTATGATATACCATTTGAAATATAACAACATAAAAAATACAACATTTTACACTCGGATACAATGTCGTGCTTTGAGGGTCTAGATAACACAATCATTTTTAAAATTTATAGGATGATGATATAAAATACAATAATAATCACATAAGACTAATGTTAGGGCTAAGTCCAACATTGGAGGGAAAAAATGGATCTGATCCCATTAAACAAAATTTAAGAAATAAACCAATAAACAGAAAATTAAATCAGAAAGAGGGAAAAACAAAACGGTTACTCACCACTATAAATTCTAGCTCGTTCACTATCTTCCATTTTTCTAATTCATTCTCTTTCAAAAATATAACCAATTTCTTCACTTTCATCCTCCATTAATCTTCTTCTTCTTCATCTAATTAAGTGCAATTTCCTTTATCATGGACCCCAAAAAAACTCAAGAACTGTGAGTAGAGTACAATGATGCATGCATGCATGTTCTTTTTTAATTTTCTTGCGCAGCTTTCTTTTATTTTCTTCCTTAAAATGCTTCTTATCCATATGATTTGTCGTTTGTTCTGTGTAGTTTTGATATCTTTATTCATGATTACTTAAAGAAGAGAGGATTGTTAAGATGTGCTGAGCTTTTTGCAAATGAAGCTCACATTACTGGATTAATTCCCCCTGGTATGTATGTATATATGTCTGCTTTTGCATTTTCTGCAAATCTTCATATTGCAACTGCGGTTGCTGAAGGCAAATTAAGAACTAAAGCTACTATTCATATGGAAGGGGTGATAACTATGGATACATATTCCTTTATCTTATTATGTTTTCTTTTTTATTCATTTCAGTGACTGATTATTTTTATTTATTTTTTGCTGCTTTCTCAGAATTCGATCAACACCCACGTGGATACTTGTTCGACGTTTGGAACATAAGGCAACGGACTCTAGGATCCTACAGTCAGAGTCAGGTTTTATAAGATTCTTAAAATAAATTGTTCAATTAATGTTAATTCATGGTTCTTGGTTTCATAATGCAACCTATTCATACATTACAAAATTTTCAGGCCCCAAACGTTGCAGCTGTAATGAACTCTACCACTCAAATAATTCGGAATGGATATCCTATTCAGCTCATTGCAAGTAAATTTCTATTCTATACATCTCTGCATCCCAATTCTGTCATTTCATATACTTCACAAAATTCTTTTTAGTATCTAGTGAATTTGAGATGACAATTAAGGAAATTTAGTTGATTCAATCTTTATTTTTATTTCTAACACAAGGTTTTCAAAGCGGTCATACACTTTCATCCTGCGATTTTTCATCAGATGGGAAGATTGTAGCAAGTGGTGGGAACAGCAGGAAGGTGAATAATCACTGCGAGAAATTTTCCAATTCCATCTTTATACTGTCTGCATAATTAATGTATTTATCTTTATATTGTGGTTTATACAGCCTTTCATTTGCTACATGGATACTTTTAGTTCTGTTACTACCTCAGTGTCACATTCATCTACCATCTTAGATGTTAGATTTCAACCAGGATCCACTATATTTGCAACATCTTCTGCTGATAAAACAGTAAAATTATGGGATGCAAAAAAAGTGAGTCTTTTTCTTTTCAAATCCCCTTCCACTCACTCTTCTGCATTAGTCCTTCCTTTGTAACTTGATGATTGGGTCATTATGTTTTGATGTTTCATGATATATATGTATATGTATATGTATATGTATAGCCCGAGAGAGCGCTTTGCAATGTTGTTGGACATAATGGGACAGTAAGATCATTGGACTTCCACCCATTAGGAGGAATTCTTTGCTCGTCCGATACCTGTGATGTAATTGCAGTATGGGACCTCAATCAGCGTGTCATGATGAAGAACTTTATGGTGAGTCTTACACTCGTCTTTTAGTATTCAAAACTGAATAACAACTACTCACAGGTCACATGAGTACAATGACTTATGTAAAAATGAATTTCAGGCAGGAAGCCTAGTGAGATTTCAGCCTGGATCAGGGAAGCTTTTGGCAGTCGCTAATCAAAATGTTATCACCATACTTGAATATCCGTCTTTGGTTTTTAAGAACAGTCTTCAGGTGAGGTTCACATATGACATATCATATATAATTGATTAAAATGTGAGTTGTGTATCATGATATAGTACTACTACAACATGAGTCTGAATCTCATTCTCTATTAGGGTGGTCATGTCAAACATATTTGTTCCTTATGTTGGGATACCACTGGGCAAACAATCGCCTCTGTCAGTGAAGATTGTGTACGTGTCTGGTCGCTTTCTATGGACGGACAATGCTTTTACAAGTATCCATCAAACGGGAAGAGGTTTCAGTCTGTCATATTCCATCCTCGACACCGTAACGTCTTAGTTGTGGGTGGTTTTCAGGTAAACTCTTCCCTCTGCTTCCATTATGATCATGGTGTCTCTTCTATATATCCTTTTAAATAACCGTTAGAATAATAAAAATAAAGGTGGAAAGGTTTGATTACATCTTTAGTATGAGTAACAAAGTATATTTTCCTCCAGCAGTTTATGCCGCATAGGGTTGTTCATGGTTTCGTTCAAGAAAGAAAACTGAACTGAACGAAACCAAAAAATAATTTGCTTGAAACATAAGTTATTATCTTTGAGTGTTATGTAACAAGTACAGAAGTCATTGCTTAAATGGAAAGTAATTAATCTGTGTACAATTTATTGCAGTGCATGGAATTGTTGACTCTTGGTTATGGGCAAATTCATCATATTAGGGCCTCTAGTTTATCATTTACTGGACTTGCAGCTTGTACCGGAGATGAATCCATTGCATCAACTACAACTAGCAATGATTCTGAGTCTATGGTGAACATATCGAAATGAAGTTCTAGTAAATGTCAGTTGTTCTTTGGTGTAAATCCCGGCTTCAGTTTTGAGGATTTGTTAGATAATCTGTGTATATGTACAGCTGGTCTTTCGAAACATCACACGCGAGAGATGATCTTGAAATCAAACATTGCACAAGAAATTGGTTTTTTTGTATGTGTTTTACTCTCCTCTATTTGATACAGCTTCTGAATGCCTTGTGCTGCTGCAAGTGATATATATTTTCTATTCATGATGATTATATTATTTTTTGGGTATTAGACTCTTATTTAGACCTCAATTTTATGCCAAAAAAGACTTCATAATTTTTCAATTTAGTTATAAATGTACAATAGGACAAATTTGTTTTTGATGTTCTCTCAATCAGGTGGTAGTAAAACTTGATTTTTTTTTCTTAATTTTTTTGACAAGTCGTGTGTAATTTTAATTTTTAAAGACTCGCTATAAAACTTGTTTTAGACCTTTAAATATATTTTAGGCCTTGTACCCAGCCATCTGCACTCTCTTACAAGATCAATGAAATTTTGGTTAGAAAATATCACTTCCAAGATTAAACAAAGGAAATAGAAAGCAATTCTACAAATAACATGAGTTCATTCAATCTCTTTTTGATAGGTGAGCATGATACATACAATAACATAATAGAAAAGGCATAAGCTTATAAAGGTTACAATAGCTAAATATTTTTATCCAATTTTGTTCATGGGATTGATAATAATGTTATGCAGACCTTACCATATAAAAATATTTTAGCTTAATAGATTTATGTTGCCATAGTAATTTACAAACCATTAAACTTTGCAATCATTTAATGGAATATCATCAGCCAAAAGTGTCCAACAACCAAATTGCAAGTGTTCAACATCTTTTGATTTCTTACCAGAAAGTGTTAGACAAATACACAAAGGGACTGAAATTCCAAATGCTACATTTTTTTGTTTGGTGCTAATGCTCCAGTTCTTAGGGGAAGAGATCTTGGTAATATAGAGTTTGTCCAGGAGGTAAGTAAAGTCAAATTCTATCGATCATATCTATTTAATTTATTAATACATATCCTCAAAACCATGCTCCAACACGTCATCCGCTGTATGCCATCTCATTTAAATTTTGCCACGTCACTCAATATCTAATGTGGTAGACTCTAAATCACTTGCATCCATTCTAAGCACTCACTCATCCATTCATATTCTCTTAATCCATAATTTTGCCACCTAACTTTATCGGTTCTTTTTGGATGCATTAGTAATATATTGATGAATAGATTATTACAATGATCAATTGCTATAGTATTATTACCAATGATTTACGTTGTCAGGATATTAGATCAAGAATTCGCATTATATTTCAATAGTTCATTCAAAATAATTTTGAACTAAATGTCCAATTGACATTTTATTCAATTTAAACATGTTCCTCCATACCTATCGGCTATCTTCTACTCATCTTGCAGATTTCATGGAAGTTCTTTTCTCTTGACCTTGTTCAATATAAAATTTAACAATTGTAAGATGACTGCAATCGATCATATTAAATATGGAGAGAGACACACTGCAACGTTTTCAAACACCAAAATTCTTTTATTAGCACAGATATGACTTGTAATCCCAAAGTATACCACTCACCTGTTCACATTGGTCAAGAGATGTTTGGCACCATACTTGCTCAAGTAACCATTGCTTTTGTTTCGGCTGATAATGTAGTCCCATATTTCTTTTTGCTTCCTTGTTTGTGAAGTTATTGAATGTGATAAAGTACACGAAGTACTCGACCTCCCCAATTACAAAATGGCTGACAGTGGTGGTTTAGATGTAGTGAGTTCAAATGCGGCATTGTGTAAGTCAAGAGTTGAATTGATTTGCTCCTTCCATATTTGGAAATTCTAACCGCCAAATACTTCAATTTTTGAGAAATCTAAGAGCACCTCCAAAGGCTTCTTTTTCAGGTTCGTTCGCCAGCGGTAACTTCAAAAATGAGTATTTTGCCAAAAATCATGCTTTGGAGTTCGCCAGCTGTAATTATTGTTACTTCAGATAGTAACGTTACTTTGAATAAAGTTGTGGGACCCAATATGCGTTTTTTAGAGTGCACCATTGGAGTCAATAAATGAAAGAGTTGCTTCAAGATGATGTGTTACACTGGGATCCACAAAATAACCATTTATTGAGATCACCATTGGAGGTGTTCTAAATGATAATTGATAGAGTATTTATAGACCCACACAAAATAACGGTTGATGATGAATCAAACTTTATCATACTAAATGGGTTGTCTTGATCACATTACTTTAAAATGCTCTTTAATAAACCTTGTTTAAAAACTCATATCACACATTGGTATATAAGGCCTAAAAGGTTCAATAAACCATCCTATTTTAAACTTGTGGGGTGTTTGTTTCGTGCACAGTATATAATAATACAAAAATAAATACTACATCTGTCCCTAATTATAAGACGAGAATTTTTTTAGTCCCTTTTTATAAGACCCTTTTGTTATTTTCAACTACATTAATTATTTTTTTACTTGCATACCCTTATTTATTATACATTTTTTTCTTCAATCAACAATAAATAACATGTTGAAAACATAAACTAATTCTCTCTCTTAAAGGATAAAATTGTAAAAACAATAGTAATTAAAAACATCTTTAATACAAATTTCAACTTTCTTAATTCCCGTGATTTTGACAAAATGATCTTATATATAGGGACGAAGGTAGTATGATAATAAGCTGGATAATGATAAGATAAGATAGTGACAAGATAACCGCTTATCATAACAAGGGTTCAAAAGTTTGGATTTTGCTTCTAAAACCATAGCTAAAATGAGTAAAACGAGGATGAAACCATGGACATACAACCAAAACACACATTCCTTAACCGTTGGGCAGCCCCAAAAACTTATGATAAAAGTGGCATAACCAGATATATATCATATAATATTTAGCTAAAATATGAATATATACCCAATAATAATGAATTTTTTGGAATTTTAGGGAGGCCATGTCCTATGTAGCTCCGCCCCTGTCGTGTTTGATGCAAATGTGATAAGAAAGATGACAACATTATTTTATCCTATGATATTTTTAGTTTTCATTTGCTATTGACATGATAAAATTTATAGTATTTTTAAACGACAAAGTTATCCTTGTGAAACAAATGCTTTTTATTTTATTTTTAAAAATCAAAATAAATAAAAATATTTTTAATTGACAATAAAATATAATAACTAATGAAATAATTTCATATAGTTGTAAAAAACATTCTTACACTATTAAAATTTAAATTGTCATACGAGCAAGTAGCAGTATAACGAGGTCCGTTCTTTTGGGAGTGCAAACATCTAAACTGAACTGGACCTCTAGAAATGATGAGCCTCAAGAAAAAAACTATTGCCTAATATGCACCCCCACTCAAAGAAAGAAATAAAAAAGCATGTTCCATGTTTCTATTTCTAAGTAAAAAAACATGTGCTTAGTAAAAATATTGCTAATTTTGATTTCAGTGGCTAATAATCATTATACGATGTTATTTTTAATTTAAATAAAAGATTGCAGTTCTAAAAAAATGTTTTTTTTATTAGAGACCTATTTTTACTATGAGAGTTGATGCTCCAATTTTATAAGGACGATCTTGAGTATAACAACAAAGTAACAAAACAACGATAACGCAACAATACGCTGTCAAACATTTTTATCAAGTCGCAGAGAGATTACTACAACAATGATTTCACAAATGCAAGACAACCAACAACATCAACACAACCCAAAATATATACTGACAATGTGACACAATGTTTTATCACCAACAACAAAACACTCCTATAAAAAAGAAAGTATTCTAGAGCACTTACGTAACCATCCAAACAACATTCAAATAAATCATAGATCTGGAGAGCATTAAAAAAACACAAACTTTTTTTTTCATATAAGTCAAACAAACAAAAGGGTTCAAGAATAATACAATTTTTAAGATACAAAGGTATTCAAAACATGATTTTTTTTTCAATCAACACATCAATAAATTATTAAGAGGAAGAGGGAACAAATTGAAGGTACAAAGATATCAATTCTTGAACTAACTGGCAAATATAGTGATCGACAATCATATATTAAGATAGAAATATATAATAAGTAAATTTTTAGAAACTTGTTATAAAATATTATTAAGATATAAATGTAGTTATAGTGAATTTTCATGTAAAACTTATTGAATAAATAAATATTATTATTAAATATATTGTCTCATGTATGTTTTAATAATTAATTATAATTTTTCACATTTTTATTTAGAAGAAAGATGATAGCAAAAATTGATAAATTTAACTTTTTGATCGGTGGCAAACATTTATCCGGTGTATGATTTTTTTTATAATAAATTACAATTATCCCGTGTATGATTATGTATTTTTTTTATACATAAGTTATAAACATTCATTACGTATTTTTCATACAAGAGTAAAATAAAATAGAGTAAAAGTTAGTGACAAATAAATAAAGAAAAGAGTAAAAATGAAGTTAGAGAAAAATAAAACATGAGAGAAAAGAAGCATAGTTTTTTAAATAAAGAGGTTGCAAAGACGAGAGAGGGAGAACGGATTGGAGACAGGAGCAACAAGACCGATTGCAGAGATGGAGATTGAAGAAGAGGTTATTCACCGAAAAAGAGGTCAAGGGTACGGGAGAGGAAAGTTACGTGTGAACGAGTATAGCTAGCATGATAGGGTTAACGTTTCCTGTCAAGTCCGTAACTAAAATTAAGGATTAAAATATCAAAATGCCAACATGATAAGATTAATAGTAAGTCAAATCTATCTTTTTCTATTGATGCATCAAAATGCGAAATTAAGATATGATAGAACTGTTTTATCATATCATATCTCTCCACCATGTGCACCAAGCGGATTTGTAGTCTAACTACATAACAAACACAACATTTTACACTCGGATACAATGTCGTGCTTTGAGGGTCTAGATAACACAATCATTTTTAAAATTTATAGGATGATGATATAAAATACAATAATAATCACATAAGACTAATGTTAGGGCTAAGT
>Ga0228710_1012669_pt1 | contig 10363 bp, 3 predicted proteins | sample MedpolnodulmetaG_FD_177995 | JGI IMG/M metagenome (GOLD analysis project Ga0228710, IMG submission 177995) | Root nodule microbial communities from Medicago polymorpha collected in Santa Monica, California, United States - pink nodules | ecosystem: Host-associated > Plants > Roots > Nodule... | reverse complement strand
GCATGTTCAGTCTAATGAAACGAGTACAACAAGTCTCATCACGATACATATAGCTACAATAACATAATAAAAGCTAGACAACACAAGCTTGGATCCATAAGCACGATCAGTCCAAAGCCTTCTCCTTGCCCTTGCCTCGAACAACCTGTGAACCTGAACGAAGAAGGAGTGGGATGAGACATAATGCCTCAGTGAGTTCTGCCTAGAACCTAAGCTATGGGTAACCGCGGGGAGAACCTATGGTTACCCTGTGTCTACAATACAACCTGACGGTTGATTATACGTGTGTGGGCCTGTTTACCTAGACGGTCGTGCATACTAGAGTCCGTCATAGGTTCCTTCTTAACTTGTCATAAGGTCTCGACTTATATCATATGTGTCACGGCGGTCGAGGGGACCTAGAACCGCTACGCCAAGAGACGCTAAACGCATCGAGGCCTAACAAAGCATATTCGTGACACAAACCTAGACCGGACGATCGGGGAAGACCTAAGGTCGTCAACGGTATAATTTCATAGCTTTCTCTATTCACATATCCTGTAGGTATCTAACAAGATATTCTAATCATACATAGTCATATCATATCATAAGCAATTCATATAAGGGTGTGACATATAATTATCTTGGTTCGTTTTACGGAGTGTATCGGGTGGAGTAACCCTGAGTACAATCCCATACATGGCCGATGAAATCCTAGCTAAGGTACATCGGACTCCCTCAGTGACGTGCGGGCCCACCTTGCGGAGCTTATCCCGCTCTCCTGGCGAGAACCTCTCGAGATCCCAACCTTGCGTGGATCGCAAGAGACACGACACCTACATCTTAATTAATATTTTAAACGTTCATGAAAGCATAACATAATCATAATAGGTTAATATCTAACGTGCCTTAGAGACACACCAAGCTATTCTAACCCATCAGTAGACGGGGCTCTATGTATCCGTATACCAATTATAGTCTCTACCCAGCATAATCGTGTAATCTCTCGGAAGCCGTGGTTCGTTGAATTAGTGAGGTTACGCATGCAATCTTATTAAGATTTTGTACTATAGGAGTGTACATTATCGACTTGCTATCGAAGGTCTTTGACACCATCATTTTCATTTGGTAAAGGTTCGTAAAAACGGTTCCGGACAGCACTTAGGCCACAAAGGAAATATTTTCAAACATGCTGTCAAAATGTAGCACGCTTAAGCGTGCAGTAAGCGTGCTGGTCGCTTACCAGTACGCTTAAGCGTACTGTAAGCGTGTAGGTGGTCTGAGACACTGCCTATAGCACGCTTGAGCGTGCATTCATCAGTTCAGAAGTGCAGAAATCGCATTTTTGGTGCCAAGGACCCAAATTCAAGTCTCTAATGTTCAAGATGCACCCATAGTACCTGAAAAATAGTTTAGAAACATTGCATGGCAACAGATTACACAAACTCAACAGAATCATAGCAAAAACCATGGCATTTACCCTAGGTTTATCAATTTTCTAACTAACCAACTCTCACAAGATTCAACATGATCCAGGGGTGATTTGCTAGCTAAGGAACTCACTTGAAGGTACAAAAATGACATGCACACACAGACACTAAAAGCTTGCTTGATCCACTCCAAGGATGAGGAGGAAGAAACTTGGATGAGTGAGAGCTAGCTTGCCATCTATAACCTTAACCAAAGCCTTTAACATGCAACATGATCTTTCTCTAGCTTGGAAGGATTGAATGAGGATGAGAGGAGAAGAGAGCTGAGCTTAAGAGTGTGAGGGAGAGAGGACAGATTTTTGTCCTTGCTTAAGAGAGAAAAAGAGTAATTCCAAATGAAGGTTTTGGGTCCAAACCCACTTAAATAGCCCCTACGTGCAATTACCAACATGCCCCTCGGCCTAAACGCGCATAAGACGAGCCACCGGATAAAACATCTTGAACTAAAACGCGGAGTATTACAGATTCTATATTGGATTTTGTAATACGGTTTATAATATGTTCAAGTTTGAGTTTAAATGTTATGAAAATCGGTGTAAAATGTTTTATATGGTCAACATGTCACAACGAAACATATGTATAGCTTCAACAACAACTGATAATATTAAAATTTAACATGATTAGTATGATATAACAAATATACCAACAAAGAGTAAATCTAATCATAAGAATTAAAATCTCACTTGATAGAGGTGCTCACACTTATTGTTCAATGCGACTCTCTTTGTAAGTTGGTAGCCCCTTACAAATTGCAATATTTATTCTTACAATATCAACCTTCATAACTATTTTAAAAGTTAAATACTAAAAAATCAAAAGCTAATAAGTGTGAGAGAAAGTTTCCTCAAAATAAATTATGTCACCTCAATTTAACTTAAACTTTAAAATTGTGGTTAATTGTGTTTGTTTGATAGTTGATGAATAAAACAAACTTGAGGTCGTACCCAAAGTCCGTCGAGGTTGGACTATAGCACAAGACCTCAAAATTTTGAGGATCTCAAAATATAAAAATATTAGTAATATATATTCAATACTCACACATCATTAGAGTTGTTGCCATGTTTGTGTGACCTCAAAATTTTGAGGATCTCAAAATATAAAAATATTAGTAATATATATTCAATACTCACACATCATTAGAGTTGTTGCCATGTTTGTGTGCGTCGGAACTTGAGATTGAGTTATGGGAGTTTAATCGGGTTCCCCTTGGTATCAAGGCATGTACTCTTTAACCATTGTGATAACAATCATAATGTTTCTTTAATTGAATATTAATTATATTTAATAGTTATGATCAGTAAATCTCAAATTTTGAGGCTTCCAACATGTTTAATGCCATAAATTTTTACATAGGACTTGAACCAGAGCCTTCAAAATATTTTAGAAGGCCTTGACTCTTTCTTGGAGTTCCTGACTAGGTTAATGCCCATTCCATCTAGACTCAATTTCGATCTAGGACAAGAAAAGCAGGCGAGATCATATGATGGACACTGGATAATAGTCCTAACAAACAGATCATACCATCAAGTCCAGATCCAACGTCAGAAGACCACCTAGATGATTACACATGCCCCTCAGGGACAATTGTCCAGGTGAAGGCTTGACAGTCAAACACCATTTATCCTTTGTATATACCAATGCTTAACATTGGATCAAGTAACACACTTCTTACCATATTTTAGCCCCAATTTCTTTTTAGCCCTTGGTAACTTGGGTGTCGGACACGTGCAGGTACACCACCCCCATAAAGTGTACAATTTAGCTACCCTCGTGTAATTTCCCAAACTTTTACAATACCATCATGTGAGCTGTAATAGTTGAAAAAATAATTGCGCAAAGTCTAAAAGTAAGCTTTCTGAAATTCAAATACAAAGCATGAGTTAATAAATGGAAATTAGCATAAAGGAGTTTTTCTTTCATCCAAGGGGGATTGGGGAATAATTTTCCATAACCATAAAAAGTTGATTAAAATTCAAAAGCTAAATGAAATGTCTTTTGTAAACTTTAATGAAAACACGTCTCATTGAGAACTTAATATAGCATTGAAGTTACTGAATAATATCCCAATTCATGCAATATAAAAATGAGTAATACACAAACTTGACTATAAACATCAGAACAAATGGAATAAAAGAGGGAGAGAATACCTTGTATAAATCACACCATCTCCTCCCCATTTAACACATGTTACTGACTTTGTATGGCTATTGAGACATATAAATTTCTTTAAAGAAATATCCCATATGTGTGCAATCTTATCTTTGCTGGCACTTACAAAGCGACGACAAGGAGCATAAAGGTGAACATGTTCCCAAGAGATGCTTGTAATCCATTTCTTCATTTGCTTGAGGTCCTACATTTAGAATACTTCAAATTTAGTTTTCCAAGAAACATCATCACAATACAATACTCTTTTAAATAACACCTGTTATCAACGTAAATACTTTATCTACCCAAAAAAATAGTTCATCTAAAATATTTCCATGACACATGTATTTTCCTAGGGAACACGGAATAATGTATGGTGTTTTTTTCATCTTATTTTGGAGTGGCAGAGAACATACAGGATGAACAAGACTTGTGTACCTTTTCTAACTAAAACATAATGAAAAACAGGTGAGCAAAAAAGCAATAGAGGCCGAAGAATGAAGTATAAAGAATAGTGCAACAGACAACAATTTGTGCATCCTTCTTAAGCACCGCTCTATCCATTACTCATTCATAAAAAGCTAACAATCTGACATCTTCAAGGACAGTTTTGTGTGACTCTCAATTAGTAAAGAGAAACAAATAAATCATGTAGATGAGAAAACTGTTGTGATAATCACAAACTTATACATAAGCACGTAGAGTATATGGCAGTCTATAGTAAGAGTTATAGAGAAGTGATCCATTTGTTTCACAACAAAAAAGTGAAAACTCTATATCCATACATTATCATGAAAGTTCAAATGCATAGATGCACTCCCATTCCCATTTATTCTACATCTCTATAAAATTCCATGTCCAATTATCGAAAGAAAATTAGAAGGATGTGATTGTGAGAACACGAAACATAGATGACAGAGTAATTCACAATAAAGTCTAAACTCTTATGTCCAAATTGGATGAGAAAATATACTCACTCAAGTAAAACCAAAAATGGCATTTCACCATTTTTACCTCTTATTCAAATAACTATGGAGATGAAAACCCTAATTTAGAGAATGGTCTTGAATAGAAAATAGCAACAGGCGAATTATGTTAGGTAACAAAGTAAAACAATCTATGAAATGCATCTATATACATTCCCAACCCAAATATCATCCCAAAATCCAAAACCCACTTACTTTGGTGGCAGGGAAAAAGAAAAAAGTGAAACGAGTTTTGTAATAGTAATTAGTATTGAATATTAAAGACTTTACTGTAAAATGATCTCCAAAAAATGTTCCATTGAGGTTTCTTAACTATAAAATATTATTAGAATAGAGAATTTTTAGCAACATTCACTCCCTTATTTGGTGAATTCCTTAAATTTTTACCTTTTTAGTGGCTTTCTTTTCAAATGCTCCCTTTTCAAATGCTCTTCGAGAGTTGCGACCTCTTTTTCTTTTTTTCGAAAAAAAGAGAGGACTTAACTATTTTACTTTCGGCCTGCATAAAAATGTCTAACAACGAATATGTTACAGAACCTTTGCAAGCAAACAACGGAGTCTGAGTGTTAATGTCCAAAAAACGAACAGTTGCATCGCCAAAACCACTTGCCAGGTCTTTTCCATCAGGATTGAAGGCAACAGTTAGCACAACCTTGGAATCACAAGAAATAGTCGCTGAACAATGATGGACAAAACGAATTCAAAAAATAGCTTGAGGTTAGCAGAATATAGGCAAGGCCTTCTCCACCGAAACTGCAATAAAGTAAAAAAAGTTACATTAGTACATTAGCAACAAATCAACAAACCAATGAACATAAAATGATCAAGGCAGATTTTAGAAGAGCTTATTTGAGCATACGAAGATAGCCAGTGAAAATAATTTGTCCTCCTATGAGTCCTTTCAACAAGCTTATGAAAATATGCACACTCAAGGATTTTCTAAAACCTCTGTCAGTAAGAGCCCCATTTGTTACGACTTTTTTTTTTGTTGATAAAAAACTCACCTTTCAAAACAAAATAATCACTTTTAGAAGTTTTGATCTGTCTGTTACAAATTTGTTGAAAAAATGAAAATCTAAAAGAAATATAAAAACTGCTTCAAATAAGAAATCATCTCAAGTAGTTTATCCAAAAATCGTTATTTATAACTGATTTCATTGGGGTAAACAAACAGAAAAGAATGCATGCTTTTTTTAAAATCTCTAAATTATTGAATATCAAAATCATTTTTATATAATCCCTAACAAACATGTCCTAAATTTTTATCATAAAATATACTATAGAAAATAAGATAATTAGGTTAATCACAAGTAGGAATAAGATACTAAGTTAATCAAAATCCTGTTATAAAATAAGATACTTCTAAACCTTTGAAAACATCAATTAAGTTAGATTGAACTTGGTTTTGTGAATCGTATCTTAAACTTTTGAAAATGGTTCAAGAACATGAGATTTTCCAAAAACTCGTTTTCTCAAGGTAAAAGGGTAGGATTGAGGTTGTTTACTCAAGTTATGATTTATAATAGTTTTTTGGATGGGAATCATGAACTTTAGCTTGGTTTTGCTTTGAAATCTTGAATTCTTTGAAAAACGGAAAAATGATACGAACTTTGTGAAACTTTGCGATTGATGTGAATTGGCCTATGAAACGTATATGTACATGCTACTGCACGCATATGTGACTTGTGTGTATACTTGGTTGAGGCACTTGAACTTGTTTACTTGAATTTTGGTGAAATGATCAAAAAATGCCAGTCTTTGCAAATATAGGTGAACCTTGTCAAAATAGGATTTTGTGGCCGGATAACTTACCACTTGCTTTATATTTATAATGATATGCTAGAATAGGAATGGGTTGATGATATTTAGGTGTTTATTTGGATGAATCTTGCGATGTGGTCAATTGGCCGTATTTCGTGAAGAATGTGATTTTGGAACGAAATGTTTTATAAGTTGATTGTTGTTGTTTAATTATGATGATGATGAATTATGTTGATGAATTCTTACATGCAATTGGCGGCGACTTTGATGGTGTATGCATGTATTGAAAAATGTTGATGTTGATTGTTGACGACTTGTTGTTGAACATATGCATTGATTGAGTCATATGTTCATGCATTCGTGATTTTGGTGTCAGATTGTATATCCATATTGGCGACGACTATAATACAGATGTATTTAAGGTGACCGGTACCACATGCATATATAGTCGTGTCTAGGCGCATTGCATAACTTGACAGGTGTCATAATTGCATACGTGCTCGGTGAATATTTGCATGTTGATTTATATACTTGTTGAATTGTATACTTGGTGAAGTTTGGTGAACCTACGAATATGTGGGAATGTGTAGTAGATATCTATATTCGCATACTTGTTGGATGTTAATGATGTTGAGTTGACTAATCAATTGAAATTAATTATATCATTCACTTTCATTTGATTATGTTTAATTATGAATTATGAACTAACCCCTAGTGGTCGTTTGGTTGACCACCTACCTTATTTGTATGGATGAGTAGACGGTGTGCATGACTAATACTTTGCTTTGCTTTGGTAAGCCATTTGAGGATAGCTTGGATGCTACCTCGTTTATCGCTTTTGGTGTCTTAGACTTTAGGGCTCTGATTAGGGGTCAGTCTTTATTGTTATCTTCTTATGTCTATTAGAGATTTTTGAGTCTATGTATTGGTGGTGACTTGAGTTGTATGATGACATGACTGCTTGGTGACTTATTTTATTATGGGTGATTGTTGAGATATTTTATCTACGTGTCGATGTTATGATGTTTTATTCCGCTGCGATGTTTTGAGAAAATTATTTATGCATGCTTGGTGATTTATTGAAGAAGTAACATCTAAATTTTTTATATGATTGTATCATTGGGGTAAGTTATCGCTTTTAGAGTTTAGGGAGTTACACAAGTCGTTTTCCTCCGAGTCTTGTATTTCCTTTTATTTTAATTTTATTGCTACTTTGCTTAAAATAATTACATAAAATATTCACATTAGACAATAACTATGATTTACATATATTTATATTGACATTGGTATAAAATAAATCAAAAGGAATAAGTTAAATATATAATTAACTAATAAAAAATCTTTTGGTTTAGAAATAAATATTTTTTTTTATTTTTTCATCAAGAATATTTGAAAAGATACATTATTTTAAGGTATTTTTTTTACAGAGATATTATTCGTTATCTAGTTGAATATTATTTCGTATATTGGTTTGAAACTATGTTAAATGACTTTCACTTAGTGTATCTCCAATGGGATATTTAAAAATGTTCCATAAAAAAATGACGTACTTTTTTTTTTATCCAATGAAGAAATCCAAGGTTCAAAATGAGTTGCATATGCTTTGTTGAAATATATTAATTTATATGATATGAAAAAGTTGACATAATTATTGTATGCAAATATAAAATAAAATGTTATTCTTTTTAATCATAGTTTAAAAAATATAGATATGATAACATGACAATGCCTTGCAAATGGAACACATGTGGAAACCTTTCTATGGTATGATTACATGAAATTTTGCAGTCCTATGTGAATAATCTATTGAATATGAGATCACGACATCTGTATTTGAAAGATTTCAACAATATTAATAATAAGATAACATATGAAATTAATTATCCATTATCAACATAATTTTGTGTTAGTCTCACAGTTTCTCAACGACTTCACTTTCACCATAACCCACTTGCTCATTGTCTCTTTTTTTCAGAGAGATGTCTAGTTGTTTCCTAACTAAGTTCAGGATCCTTCTCACGCGTTGAGTTTGTAGTTATCATTTGACAAGAGGAATCACTATTCCCATACACTTATATTTATATTAAAATTATTATAAAATAAATCAAAAGGCATAAGTTAAATTTATGATGAAATAATCAAATATCTACTAGTTTAGAGCTACATATTGTTGATTTCTAAGTAAGAATAATTGAAAAGATGCAATTTTTTGAGATACTTTCTTATATCACCCATTATATAAAAAAAATTAAAGTCGTCATCTAAACAAATGATTTCATCTACAATTGTATCAAGATCTTCGAGCATTCATTTTGTTATTGAGGCATTCTACATGTCATTTTAAATGGATCTTGGGAGGAAAATAACCCTATTGAGTTGGGGATACACACCCGAAAGTGGATTTTTAGATATGAGATTCTTCATTACATTCTTCTGAAAATCATGGGATACACTAATTTTCCTCTTTTCCAACCATTGGAATCTCTCCTCTTTACTCCATGGGAAAAGGTCAAACTCACAAGGGAATGGTGATTCTCCATATCAAATGATAACTACAAACACAAAGTTTATGATAAAGCTAAAACTTAGTCAGGTAACAGCTGAACATCTATTTGGAACAAGAGGCAATGAGCAAGCAAATTATGAAATTGAAGTCGATGAGAAAAGCGGGTAGATTGGGCCTATGAAGAGTTACATTTTAATTCTAAAATTAAATATATGGATAGTGGATAAGTAATTTCCCTTTACGTTATCTCGTAATTTTTCTATTCTGCATAAATACAAAAGTTGCGATTTAAGATCCAATAGCTTATTCACATAAGACTGTCCCAAATCCTATAATCACTGTGAAAGAAACTAGTGAAGTTGATCATTAGATGATGAATCTAGATGGAGAAAATATGGGCAAAAAGGTCTCAAAGGTAAATCTAATCCTAGCTTTATGTTGTTTCTTCTTCACTCTTTAATTTCACCTCTTGAATTATCCATGAATAATATTGTTGCCTTTGTGGCCAAATATGCAATGGAATGGTGAAACTCAAATAGTCGAGAGAAAAAATGACCATAAAGAAAAATATTAAATTCGTGGATAATTCAATAGGCGAACATAAAGAGTTCGGAGAAACAACATAAATCTTTGATAAAGTTTCACTTCGAGATCTTTCTGCCTATATTTTCCCCATCTAAAACCACCGTCTAATATAAACTTCACTTGTTGTTTTCACGATGATTATAGGCTATGTGACAGTCCTATATGAGTAAATTATTTGATCTTAGTTTGCGACTCCTTCAATTTTACAGAATTACAACAATAACAAGATAACATGGAGGAATTAATCATCAACTATAAATATGTTTACTTTTATAATAAAAACATACCTCCTTTTGGTACGAATCACATTCCTTTTCTTATTGACTTGAATTTCAACATCACCTACTTCCTCATTGTCTCTAGTTCTAGAGAGATGTTCAGTTGTTGCTTGACTAAGTTCTGGATCCGTCTTACACGTTTAGTTTGTATATCATTTGACATGGTTGATCACAATTCCATTGCATGTTTGAATTTCTATTGCCTGACTAAGTTCTTATATATATATATATATATATATATATATATATATATATATATATATAATATGAATAAGTTGGGTCAAATGGATTTGGGTCAAATATTAGACCAAATTTATTAACTTTTGTTAACTCAATTTTTATTTTTTTTATTGTTGAGTCAAATATATTTAACAAAATTGTTGACCAACTACATTAATTTTTGTGGACTCAACTTTTTTTTATATGTTGAATAATGTTTAATGATTATGTAATACATTTTAAATTCATTTAAAATAAATTCATTTAAAAAATATATGAATACAAATATAATATATTTTTTGTCATTTAATTATATTAAATTAAATAATTAGGTGAAATAAAATTTAAATGCATTCATATAATAATAACCACATAAATTAACTATATTTGTCATTTTGCTTTTTTTTTTTT
>Ga0228710_1012666_pt1 | contig 10365 bp, 5 predicted proteins | sample MedpolnodulmetaG_FD_177995 | JGI IMG/M metagenome (GOLD analysis project Ga0228710, IMG submission 177995) | Root nodule microbial communities from Medicago polymorpha collected in Santa Monica, California, United States - pink nodules | ecosystem: Host-associated > Plants > Roots > Nodule... | reverse complement strand
ATATATATATATATATATATATTCATATCGTGTTTGTTGCATTTTTGTAATATTTAAATTTATTTTTATCTATTTGTTACATGTGTTATTTGTATTGAAAATTGAGGGCATTTTTGAAAAGAGAAAAAGTCAGGGCGAAAGAGCTGAAAATGCCATTTTCTTTATATATAGTATAGATTTATAGAAAATTAATTCAATGATTTGATAGAAAATAGAAACATAATACATAGATACATAAAAGTAATAAGGTTAAAAGTTGAAAATTTCCTTGTATTTCTAACATATATAACATTTATTCTCACATGACTTGCATGATTCAAATATACTTATTTAATACATGAAAAATGAGGAAATATGTATTGTTTCAAAGATATATTGATGGTTGATGAATGTAGTTTGTGAATAAGATACATGACTACAAAAATCATATTTAATACACGAGGGATGAGACAGAGTTGTACTCAATGCAGGATATATTAGTGATTTGTGCATGAAGTTTTTGATTGAAATACCATACTCCAAAGTCGTGTTTTGCTCATGAGCATTATATAAGGTTAATTGTATATTAATTTTTGTATGTAATTAACAAAGCATGCATTCACCAAGGTTCGATTGGTTTCTAAAATGATTTTCTTTAAAAATTGATTCAAGCAAGTTGTGTATCAACTCAAAACTTTAATTAAAAAATTACACAACAACATTAAATGTTGTAATGGTTGATTTCTTATTAGGATTTAAGTTGTTTAATTTTAGGTGATTCCATATAAAAAAAGAAGATTGCTAGTTTATATGGACTAAAACTTTGTCAGTTTTGAGAAAAATAGCAGGTATGTTATTTAGCATTGTTTGTTGCGATGTTTCTCAGATCCATTTGTATGTTTCTCAATGAGATATCCATCTTTATTTTGACAAGTTGTACATTTAGCCATATTATTTCTTTTTATATATTGATGCATTTGTCTTTTTCTTTTTGTAAATTTGCATCTTAAATTTTTTATCTTCACTTTTGCACTTCACCCAATTTTTGTTTCAAGCTCCTCCACTATGCACATATGAATTTTTTTAATAATAATATTAAGAGAGGGTTGTGGCCTGATGGACGAAATTGTCAATTGCACCAAATTGTAACAAGTAATACATAGCAAGTTTATCGTCTCTACATGAATTGTCGTTCAACTTAGCAAGTAGCAAAACTTATTTAGAGAGTTAATAGAAAAGATCAGGAGCGGTCATCTTGTTGATTGTGTATTTATCAACGAATTTGTGTAATTTGAATCGTTTATGTGTATTTAACAACAAATTTGTGTAATTTGGATTGTATATGTGAGATTAAGTGATTATGTATGATTAACGACAAATTTGTGTAATTTGGAACGATTATGTGTGATTATGTGTGATTATATTGTTGAAATGATGTAATTTGGATAAATTATGAGTGTGTATTGATCACGAGTCATTATATGGCTTGATTCATGACATTGAATGCCGTTTTACTGCTATACTAGAAGCCAACGTGAGTTAACTCACGTTGACCTGTAATGAACGTGAGTTAACTCACGTTCGAATTCAGCATGTCTTAAGTCACGTGAAGGTATTTTAGTATATGAGAGTGAACAATTTTGTATGGATTTCTGTTTTTTCCCCTGCACTTTTCGCTCGTGCCCTGCAGCCATGACAAAAATACCCCTGCGTTACTTAACTCACGCAGCGTGAGTTAAGTCACGCAAAGTTATGCTTTTCTTTTTCTCACTTGCCTTCACCGTATTTTGCTTGCCCACTCCACTTTTTCTTGCTTGTAATTTTCCAACGATGGTTTTGCATCACCATAGCCTGCACTCCACTTTTTTTTTTCTTGACAATCAATGATGGTTTTGTCCAATCCACTTTTTTTCTTCTTACTTTTGATTTATTGGTTTTCAATTTTGAATGTAGAATGTGATTAATTGAGTAATTTAATTAGATGTTTTGTTGTATTTTTTTTGCCAAAACAATTGAATTGTAGAATGAAAAAGGATGTGAATAAAGAACAGGATTACTGCATTTTCATATGGAAATTGGTCAAATAATTGTTGCACCGTCTCCATTTCCATGTTCAAAATAATTGAATAAATTAATTAGTGAGTTTGAATTTGGTTTGAAGAGTGGAGTGGTGGTGTTAATGTCAAAAAGTGCTCTTCTCTGTCTGCAAAACAATTTCATACATTTTCCATTGTTTAAAACTAGCGTGCGTTAACTCACGCGACGTGACTTAAGTCACACATGTGTAAAATTAAGTCAGTTTGATTTACACTTGCGTTATTTAAATAACGTAGGGGTATTTTGGCCAGTTTTGCTGGGTGGGAGCGAAACTTGTAAGGGGAAGAGCAGAAATCTTTGAAAATTGCTTTTCTGACATTCAAAACGTCATATTGACACATAGAAATGACGCTTTTACCCCCGACGGTAGTTAACTACCATTAGATTGATCCGGCGGTAGTTAACTACCGCTGTACACCAACACAACTTAAAAAAAAAACACATTAAAAAAAAACTCCAACGGTAGTTAATTACCGATGGAGAATATGATGCTGATAGCGAGGAAGAGAAACATGACAAACTTGAGAAGCAGAAAACAAGGAGGTATGGTTCTATTAATGAGGACTTTGGTAGAGGCGGCAATTTACACGTTTTTTGACAAACGTTTTTTGGTCTTTGGTCAGGTTTTCAACATTCAATTTACACGTTTTTAACTACTTTTACACGTTTTTTTCACCACATTTATAAGTTATCATTCCTACCTATAAATACCCTCACAAACTTTCTCTTTTGCTCACATTATCTCCTCCCACCCTCTTTCTCTTCTTCTTTTTTGTTTCTATAGTCTCTAGGCTCTTTATACCCTTTTAGGTATATAGTAGTAGCTCTTGGGGAAATAGTGGTCGGTCGAGTTGGGGAAAAATACATCATCCCTTGAGGTAAAATTAGGTTTGCTTCCTTTTACTCACAAAATCTTTTTACCGTGGGTAAAAAGAAATATCATGGGGTATAAAAGGAACCAAATTTAAATTTACCTCAAGGGATCTTGATGTCTTTTTTCCCAACAGGACTAATCACTATTTTCCCCAGGAGCTATTGCTATATACCGAAGAGGGTAAAAATAACTTTTTACCACAAGAGGGTAAAAATATAATAAGTAGATTAGTGAATTCAAATAAATTATTGTAATGTTTGAATGATATTAATAAAACGAGAGTTATATTTATTAATTTTGTTTTTTATTTGTAATTATATTTGCATTTATTTTATGTTTATGATTATGTATTGAATAAACAAATATTGAATAAATAGAATCAAATTTATTTTTTAATTTTGTATTTAATGAATAAATAAATTAGAATAAATATTGAATTATAATAAAATCGAATTTATTTTCTAATTTCGAATTTACTTTAAGTGCATAAATAAATTAGAATTTATTTTCTGATTTCGAATTTATTTTAAATGCATAAATAAATTAGAATATAGCAAATAAATAATTTAGAATAAAGTGAACAAATAATTTAGAAAATAAATAATTTAGAATAAAGTGAACAAATAATTTAGAATAAAGTAAATAAAATATTTTAGAATAAAGTAAATAAAATAATTTGAAATTAGTAAATAAATTAAAAAAAAGCACTATGCGCCACTTAACTCATGCCACTCAACTTATCTTGCGCATTATTTTTCACTTGCGTTAGTTAACTAGCGCATGAGCATTTTGAGCATGGCCGCAGGGTACGAGTGTTTTGTGCTGCGGGAAGAGGAGAAATCGTATGGGAGAGAGCAATTTTAAAATCAAGCAAAACAAACAGCCCAAGCCCAAGCCCAAGCCCAAGCCCAAGCCCAAGCCCAAGCCCAAAGCAGAACTTACCTTCCTCAGCACGAAGTTATAAAATTCAACTTCTCTCTATTCTAAAGCTTCTTCTTCCCATTTCTTCACACAATCTCTTCAAAACCCTAGAACACAATTATTTTCAATCGATGGCGGATGAATCTGATGTATCCGTAAATAAACTCTCTTGTGCCAATTGTTCCAAACCTGCAAATCTTCAGTATGTATTTTTCTCTCTCTCACAAGTTCCATCCATTCTTGAATTTTGTTATTTTGGATTGAAAAATGATTTTTTTTTTCATTTGAAATTGTTTGATATGTTGTAAAGACTTAGTTTTTAGCTTTGATCAAATGGGTTTTTCTTGGTTTCAGCAATAAGCTACTGCTTATGGTAGATTGTAGTTTTGGGAGTGTTTTAGTTGCTTGAGAATCTTGATTGTTGGAAATTTGTTACATTTCTATATGCTAAAGGGTATTTTTTTGGTCAATTGGGTGGTGAAAGATGTAATTTTTATCTCTAATTTGATTGTATCATTTGAGACTGTTTGGTTTGGCTTATTTGAGCTTATCTACTGACATAAATCTTGTGAGACTGTTTGGGAGAACTTATAAAAACAGCTTTTTTCAGCTTATTTTCATAAGTTCTACAAGATAGCATATACGAAAACAACTGAAGTTTGTTTTATGTTTTGCTATATAAGTAGCTTATGCAAGCTTATCATGATAAGCACTTGTGCTATGAACTGTTTATCTAAACAGGGCCTTGCATCTCTATGTACTAGAGGTTTTTTGGTCAATTTATTGGTCAAAGATTTATTTTTTTTAAGTTTGTTTTGATAGTTTAACAATGGATTGTTATGGGATGATATTGGTTTGGAGAACATGGAAGAGTATGAGTTTATTCATCATGTGTTTGATTTTAACTTTGGTACTTTTCTTTTGTGTGTTTTTCTCAGGTGTCCAAAATGCATGGAATTGAAGCTTCCCCGTGAAGGTTCGGCATTCTGGTATGTGATTGTTTAGTCATTTGAAGTTCCTTTATTTTGGTCATTGAATTTGAATCTTAGTAGACAATTATAAAATGGAATAGCCACAAGGGGAAAGTGTATATCATCTTTTAGAGATTTTAGGGATTGTTTGGTTTGAGAAAATGTTTTTGGTTTTCATTTCCAGTTTTATTTTAGTTGCAAAACTGCCCCTTTGTTTTCATTTTTTTTCCTATCTTGAAAAAGTTAATACCGAAAACAGCAAAAAAAAAGTGTTTTCAATATTATGCCCTGTTTGGATAAACAACTTAACTAAGCTCTTATAACATAAGTCCTTATCACATAAATCATAATGTATAAGCTATTTCTGTAGCAAAAGATAAAATGAAGTCAAACTGTTTTTATACAAGTTATAAGTTGTTTTCATAAGCCATCACGGAAAACTTATTGAAATAAGCTGAAAATAACTTACGGACAATGCACAAGCTGTTTCCATAAGTTCTCTCAAACAGTCTCACAAGTGCTTAAGTTAGTCCTTAGATAAGTTCATTTAAGTTGATTCGAGTAGGTTAAAAAATATTTGAAAACTGTAAACAAGGTGAAAATAAGGAAGTGGTTATGCAATTACAAATGAAAGCAGGAGATTAAAACAAAAGACATTTTCCCAAACTGGAAAGGTCTTCACAAGAGCCGCGTAGATGATTTTTGTGTTTCTTTTAAGCAATTGATTCTATGTAATGTGAGACTTGAGTTCTTTAATTATTGCCCAAGAGATAACGGGTCATTGTGGTTCTCATAAATGTTGGTTGTCTCCATAATCTTTATGAGGGCATATAAAGTTTTCCTACCTGGTTGTTTAACAGTTGAGCTGCGAATTTTAGTATCTTGATTCTATGAAGTGTTGACATAGACACAAACATCAGACATGATATTGATAAGTAGACGTCAGTAGTGATTTAAGAAAATGGAAGTGATTGAATGTAACCGCATATGTCGGTGCCGTGTCAGTTTTGAACAGTTTGGACACCCCATATGCCTTCAATCTGAAATGTTGGTGTAACATTACTTTGGTTTCACCTGCTGGTGTTTTGCAACTGTAACATAATCTTGATTTGGTCATTACTAGTAATACTGTTCTAGTTATTGTAAAAAAAGCAGTAAGCTGTGATTGATCTAATTTAATATTTATAACAGATTGATTTAGTTATTAGGGATTAGCATTTTGGTCAAAGAGATGCCGTTGTTGCTCAGAAGGGTACCATATAGAAGGTGAGGTTGAGCAATGTTGCTTATGGTAATAGCAATGAGTGAACAGTCGATTACTAAATACTTAACGCTACAAGTTAACACTATTGAATCACTCAGAACTGTATTCCTCTCAGTATTGATATCTTTCATATATTTGGAACCAATTTTGACATCTTTTGACAGCTCTCAGGAATGTTTTAAATCTTCATGGAGTTCGCACAAATCAGTGCATCTGAAGGCAAAGGTATCCTCAGTTGGTACACAGAATTCAGACTCACTTGGTGAAGGATGGTTATATTGCGTGAAGAGAGGGCAGGGTCGAACTCCAAAGCTTCCTTACTTTGATTGGACTGGGTAAATTTCCACCGCTTTGAGTCCCTTCTTATTTTAGAACTCAGATAGTTTACTATTTTTTAATTAATAACAGAAGAATATGTTATCAGTAACAATATGTTTATGTTTTCGCAAATCATAGTCCTTGTTGTCCTTGTTTTCGTTGATGCTTTTAGTTTCAGTATCTGAGATATTTGCACCTTTTAATCTGCATTTTTTTTTTTGCAATGATTTTGCTAAAACTAAAATTTTATTTCTGCTCTTGCAAGGGCGCTGCGGCCATATCCCATATCTGGCAAACGGATTGTCCCAGCTCATATTGCTATACCTGATTGGGCTGATGATGTGAGTATCTGACATCTTCCTATTTAGATGCCTTGCATTTTTTTTCTTTCTAATTTGAGTATTTAACTATTTTACTTAAATACAATATGAAGCTATCTTTTCATAATATACCTGATGTTCTTTGGTTTCTAATTCTTTTTTATCTCTTAGGGAATTCCCAAAGATGAGCCCAATAGTTATCTGCAGCATACTGTTGAGGTAGGTAGATTGAAATCCTTGGATTCAATTGATGCAAGATCAAATTGCTTGTACATTGGCTGTAAATTTTTATTCCACTTTCTAACTGATATTAATTTGTAGATCAAGACGCCTGACCAGATCGAAAGAATGAGAGAAACTTGTCGGGTGAGTTCCACCATTTTTCCCTTTTAGATTCTCATGGAGAAGTTTTAAACTCTTTACTATTCAAAAACTGGTTCATGTATTCCCTGTGTTGTAAACTGAGTGATATGTAATTATGTAGCGCCGTCACAGACGCTATTTGACAACATTTTGAACTAAATAGCACTAGCTGCTATTTAATAACACTGGTGTCTTCATTTTCACGAGGCTTGATATGCTCTTTATTTTGGAGTTTGTTGCAGGCCAACTGTATGAGACTTGACTTGGTGATACATGAATTACTTTTACTTTGTTCATTAACGATGAGATCCAACAAACCTATTAACCGATATGTGTGATGAGGGCGAGAATCGATAGTAAAATGTTGTGAATGATTATACAAAGATTTAAAAGAAAAACTATGTTCTTTTAGGGTAGTTGAGGTGGCTGTGTTATGTTACGTGAATAAACTTTTGGTGAAAAGTTCTTTTCTTTATCTTTCGTCTTTTATATTGAAGTACAGTGGCATACCTTAGACTCTAATTTTGCAAATTGATTCATAGATTGGAAGGGAGGTGTTGGATGCAGCCGCTCGGATTATTCAGCCTGGTGTGACAACTGATGAAATTGATAGAGTAGTTCACGAGGCAACTATTGCTGCAGGTGCTAATTTTAATAAGTTTCGTTTTTGCTATTATTTTTAGATTCGAATGTTTCAGTGTAGCTGGTGATACGAATCTAAAATTCTGAAAGAATTGATTTCTTGATGTCATTGCCATTTGGCAATTCGATAACAATTGGTATTAATGAAATGTATTTCAATAATTTGAACTTTGCAGGAGGATACCCATCGCCCCTGAATTACCATTTCTTCCCAAAATCTTGCTGCACGTAGGTACTTTCCTTCTGTACGTATTTCGTTGTTCATAGATTGTCTTGGTGGTTACTAAGAACAAAATCTGCTGTTTCTAACAGGTCAGTTAATGAAGTTATCTGCCATGGAATTCCTGATGCAAGGTAGATCAATCTGTGTTTTCTTCTTTTTCTATCCTCTTTCTATCACTTTTCTTTGTTTCGAGTACTCTATCCCACTTATAGATTTTCTGACGACAAATACAGAAAATAAGTGTCTGCTTGGTTTGAGAAAATAGTGTTTTTATTTTCTATTTTCATCTTGAATTACAAAATGGTTTTGAAGTTTAACTTTGTTTTCTGTTTCTAAAGATTTCTACAAGGAATGGTGAAAAGATATACAATTTTAAACCAGAAACTGTTTTCTTTAAACCAAACAGGCCATAATGTTGTCAATTAATTTTTCATATAGAAACTTCACACTTGATTAGGCCATAATGTTGGACAATTATATCCTTTTCAAATTTAGAATTTCTCAATAATTTAGTCATTCTACAGGAAGCTCGAGGATGGTGACATTGTAAATGTTGATGTTACTGTGTACTATAAAGGTGTTCATGGTAAGTTGATTAACATATACTGAATTACCCTTTACACTTTAAAATCGTAAAATTGGTTAATTATGTGAGTTGTTATGCAGGTGATCTCAATGATACATACTTTGTGGGAAATGTGGATGAAGAATCTCGTCAGTTGGTCAAATGCACATATGAGTGCTTGGACAAGGCAATATCCATTGGTATGTCCCCATTGAATTTCAGCTCTTCGTCTCTCTCCTAGTTTTCTAAAATAACCAAGGTTTAGGAACATTAATGTATTGTTAGATTTTTCTCTCTTCTATTTGACATGTCCCTTTAAAAGTTTGTTGTCAATTCATAATGCACACTGAAAATCTGCTCTTAAACCCTAAAACGTAAGATATAAATCTTTAACATATTTAAAAACTTGAATATAAATTACAGGGCAACATGTTTAGTAACTGAAATCAAATAATATTATATGTGTCCGATGTAGGTAGTATGGTTTGATCTCTGATAAGTATGTTGTGATTGCTGTCTTTTCAAATACTAAAGTATTAGCTAAAACTTAAGTTATATGAAATTGAACTATATGTTCCTGATTTTTTTATTTTCTATCAAATTCAGTTAAACCCGGGGTACGATTCCGTGAAATTGGCGAAGTTATTAATCGTCATGCTTCAATGTCAGGCTTCTCAGTGGTAACACATCTCATTTTTTTGTTGCCTATATATTGTTCTTTGTTCACACTTTGGGATGATTATCATTTATCACCTTGTTCCTTACTTACATTTACCCTTGTCCTTACAGGTAAAATCATATTGTGGTCATGGAATTGGAGAGCTCTTCCATTGTGCACCAAACATTCCTCATTATGGAAGTATCCTTTGATATTTGATCTAGTATTTAGCTGAATGTCCTTCCTTTTAATATAATGGACTAGTTGTTTGGCATATAATTACTATTGCAAAAGTAGAATTGATTTTGGGCCCATTTGTTGCAGATTATATATAAAAGTTATTTTGGCACTCAATAATTTCAAGATTTTTTTTAGAGATTTTTAAGAAAAGCACAAGCTATTTTGTGTTTGTTTACCATAATGAAGAGAAGCTACTCTAATCAACCAGCTTTTTTTTATGGATGTTAGCATTCACTTTTCTTTGACTCATGTTTAAAATAACCATGATTACATAGAAAAGAACATTTGCAATGGCAATATTCCTTAACCACTGGCAGGAAATAAAGCAGTTGGTGTGATGAAGGCCGGTCAAACCTTTACAATTGAGCCAATGATCAATGCAGGTATATGTAAATAAATTTAAACAGATAACTTTGATTGATACATGTAACATTTACTAATGGACAAAAGTTTTTAATAGGTGTCTGGCGTGATCGACTGTGGCCGGATGGATGGACTGCTGTTACAGCAGATGGGAAACGAAGTGCTCAATTTGAGCATACTCTTTTGGTAAGAACATTTTTATTTTCTCCTTCCTTTTATCAAATACTAAAGCACAGTTTGGTTATTTTATGCATTCGTAGTCCTGAACAGTAAAGCACAGTCTTTGCGTGTTGAAAGCAAGAACTTTTTTACCGTTTTCAGTTTTATATAATGATGAATGAATTTGTTTTTTTTTAAGGGGTTGATGATAAATGAATTTGTTAACACAACTTTTGTATTATGTTCTTGTCTAAGGGTGTGTTAGAAAAGTTTATTTTAAATTTTCTTATTACATTGACATTTTAAGGGTTTGTTAAAATTTGTAGAAACATATTATATTTCAGTAAGATTTTTAAGCTTATTTCCTATTAGTTGTTTTTAGCTTTTGTAGAATTTGTTCCCATTTTT
>Ga0228710_1012665_pt1 | contig 10366 bp, 7 predicted proteins | sample MedpolnodulmetaG_FD_177995 | JGI IMG/M metagenome (GOLD analysis project Ga0228710, IMG submission 177995) | Root nodule microbial communities from Medicago polymorpha collected in Santa Monica, California, United States - pink nodules | ecosystem: Host-associated > Plants > Roots > Nodule... | reverse complement strand
ATATCTCCTGAATGGTAGATGGGTTCATCGTCTTCTGGGATAGCATGAACTGCAGGTGCTGAGTAGGTCATAGTTGCTGGAGGAAATGCTACACGTGGTGGAGGAACATGAGACGCTCGTTGAAAAATAGGCATCGGAATTTCAGAAGCAATAGGACGAAGTACTTCACCTGCAGTAAAAGGCGGGTACCAAGGCATGGAACGTTGTGGTGCAGAGTACTTTGGAGTTTCGGTACAAAATGTCCATTCAAGAGCAGCGGAGGCGGACGCTTCGGCCTGAGTTCTGACAGGAGGGGGAGGTGGTGGCGGATTTTGCGCAGTGGATAACACCTTCACCAATTCAGTCAATTCCTCCATCTGGGTCTTCAGAGCTGAAAATTCCTCTATCTTGGCCTTCGCGGCTATCACTTCGGCACGAAGAGCCTGATTCTCTTGTTCAAGACCTTCCATTTTCTTCCTCACGTTTGCCCGAGTGTAGTGAATGCGGGTTAGTTTGTAGAGAATGCGTCGAGCCACTTTTGGAACAGGTTGACCTTTTTGAAAAGAGAAATTTGTGTGAGACTCTGGATTTGAGAGTGTGGAAATTGTAAAATGATGCATGATGTTTATGCAAAAATATGGACACATTTTTATTTGTCGAAGGACTTATGAGAGTAATTAAAGTGCTACAAGATAATTCTTTTTTTAACAAAACTGAGCCAAGGGATAGACTCCAAAGTATATAAATAGAAACTAGGAAATAACATAAAAGAAGACAAAAAGCCCGGGAGACTCTTCAAGCTCTTGAAGGAGGCGGATCCTCGAAATCTGGATGTGCACCAGCAAACAAATCCATGAAACCCATACACTGCTTCTTAGTGGTATGCTTTTCAAGCAGCCTATCCTTCTCCTGGAGTAGATCATCTCTCTCGATCATTTGTTGCCTTAACTTGAGATTTGCGTGGTCTCGCTGCTCTACTTGTCCCCTTAGAGTCTCAATCTCGCACTCGGCTTCGAGGTACCTTATTCTCCAGGTATCTTTTTCCCGTGTCATCTTGGTCAACAGATACTGGGCTTCCTCTTTGGTCTTAGAAGTCATGGGTAGTGATGGAGATGGGGTAGATGAAGATGGGAACCTCTGTAGGGGGTAAGGTATTCCGTTTTTTGCAGCTCTGTCAATGACCCACTGAGTGTAAGATTTATAGACCAAACCTGACCTCCTTCCTAACTGACCTTTCTCCCTCTTATGAACTGCACGCCAAGCTTGTATAAATTTTCCTCTCATTTCCTTGCTATCTTGTTGGTTGAGGTAGAATATCCCGTCTAGCGAGATGTCCTTTGGTTTCTCCATTGGGTACCCAAACTGACGCCTGGCGAGAATAGGGTTATAGCTAACTCCCCCACGTATGCTGAGAAGAGGTACATTAGAGAATTCCCCACAACTGTCAATGATCGTTCCGGTGTCATAGTCTCGGTTGTACCACACTATATCAGACGGAGAGAGGGACATGGTTTTTTGAGACCAAAGGGCGTTTTCTGGATTGGTTTTGAAGTGATCGGGTAAATGTAAGGTAAACCATTTGTATAGCAAGGGTGCACAACAAAGTATAGTTCCTTGCCCTTTTTGGGTTCGATCATGGATGGAGTGGTATGTGTCGGCAAGCAAAGTGGGGACGGGGTTTTTGGCTAGGAATATTTTGATGGCATTGATATCAACAAAGTTGGGGACATCTGGGAAGAGCAAAAGACCATATATGAGTAGGGCAAGGATGGATTCAAAAGCATCAATGCTGGCCATATCGGCAAAGGCAGTGGCTTTTTCAAAGAGAAATTTGGCAGGTAGCCCTAGAAGGCCTCCTTTAGTGGTAAGGTTAGCTTTTATGATGGGTGTTTCAAGGTGGAGAGCTGCTGCAATGGCTGCGTTCTTAGGAGTAGGCTCAAGGCCGTTGAAAGGTTCTTTGTCAGGCACCGGTAAACCGATCAGGTAGGAGTACTCTTCAAGGGTGGGGACAAGTTGGTAGTCGAGGAAAGTGAAACAATGGCAATAAGAGTCATAAAATTGGACCAAAGTATTGAGGATTTCTTGTATCACCTTCATTTCGAGGAGGTTAAGTAGTCTTCCATGGCGGTCTTGAAAATCCCCCAGGTTAGTCACCCTCTTTCCTAGCCTCCTTAGGTTTGACAAATCCGGGTTCCTGAAATAATACTTCCTAGTGCTTCTTGTTGCAGGATTCATTTCTACGATGTTTACAAAAAAAACTTGTTTTAGTCCTTCGACATTTTGATGAGGAAAAAAAAGTTATTTATGAATGAATGCATGTATGCATGTATGCATGTATGCATGTATGAATGAAGTCGCCATTTCAGTCGCGTCATTTTTTGGAAATCAAGGCTATTTGGTTAGCTTTTGACTCACTAATTTTTTCACGACTGAACATTTACTTTTTTTAAGAAAAAGGGGGAAATAGTTCAAACTACCCCATATTGAAGAGATTTAGGGTTCGGGGGTTAGTTACGTAAAGGGAAGGTATTAGCACCTTTTATGTCCGTAGTATCCTACGAGAACATCTTGGTTTTATTTAATGTTTTGTGCTATAAACTTGCTTTGTTTAAAAGAAATGAAATCAAAGTGATTTAAAATAAAGACCTAATTATCTACATTTTTTATTGATTTGGAAGGACTAGGTCCTTTGCCTACGTACCCGTGAGGGATCAAAACCTCGTAGTTCGGGGTAAAAATTGACGTTTGATTTGTTGTGTGTTTTTTATTAGTTTTGAAAAAGGTTTTAAAATGAAAAAAGCCAAATGACAAATAGAATTGATTTGTGTTTTTTATATTAAAAGAAAGATGACTTGAAATATGATTAAGATTGATTGCAATTTTGATTTATGAAAGAATAAAAATAAAGAGGTCACTTGATTTGGGATCAAGGTTTATTGTAAAAATGTTTTGTGATTTTTGGTTATTTGCATGTTTTTTGTTATTTTTTTGAATATTAATTAAAACATAAAATAAAACTAACGTAACAAGAAAATAAAAGCACGAGGAATTTCCGTAGTGACGTTGGATCACCACGAAAACCCTTTTCTAACCTAAGATTTTTTGCATTTTTTGACATATATAAAGCGGCAAAGAAATAAAAGAGGACACACACCCGCACACTTTTCTCACTTATATTTACATTGGACCTAAGTACATTCTAATTGCTGGAAAATAAATGACAAAAATTAAAATGCTAAATAGAAATAATATGCAAAAATACTAAGAAGAAAATAAAATGCAAGAAGATAAAAGAAATAAAAGAAAGGGACAACCGAAGGGACAAAATTACCGAATGGACAAAATTCCGAAGGGACTCTTTCCGAAGGGACAGAAAAAAGAGGGAGAAGAAAAGAAATAGCTCGTCAACACAAGCTAAATGAGGGAGAAGAGAGAAAAATTCTTTGACAACTCAAGAGAATTTTTGGTGTGTCTCAAGTGTTTGCCAAAAGCCTTTATTTATAGTGCAGAACATGAGTGATGGGCGTTGAAAACTAACCAGCCAATGTGCACAAATTAAAATCAATTTATGTGAATCATTAATGTCCATATAATAACCTACTTGTTTGGAAACAAAGTCAGCTATTTGAAATAGCACGGCAATGATATTCAAAGGCATGTCAACTAAACAACTTTTAATAATAATACTAATTTGCCAAATTTAGAGAAACATGTGTATGGAAGCCATTTAAAGCCAATAAGGGAAATGCAATTGACTAAAACTAAACGAACATGAAAAACAATATTTGCACAAAAAATCAATTGGTCATGTAAAACAAATTAGTATAACATGCTGCATATAAAAAAAAATGTCGAGTAAATCTTAGATCAAAAATTGGGATATGACATCACCCAAGGTGAAATAAATTAAAGAACAAGAGAAAGTTCATAAAAAGAAAAGGATCAAGAGCTATACATAATACACACACAAAGAAACACCCATAAAACAACATAGTAAGTAATATATTTAGTTTTAGTTTTGTAACAAAAGGGCCAATGGCTACAAATTGTAACAAATGTAATTTTTTATTTTAGTTTTGAAGGGGTAACAAATGTAATATATAACCCATCTTTAAGTCCCATATAATTCTTAATTTTCAAATACAAGAACAAAGAACCTTAATTAATGATCATGGTGAGCATATGAATCAAGCTTGCAAGATCCACTCTCCATTAGACTACTCATGGTGAACCCTAATTCTTTTGCAATAGTAGTAAATTGTTTTTGGGGTAGATTCAAAATACACCTCATAACAATAGTCTTTTGAATCTTTTTTGGCGTATTGGATCTTCTCACCGGTGATTTCCTCTAACCACCACCCATCCTTATCAAAAACGTCCACTTTTTTGTTGGGTTGGAACTCGGGAGGATTACGGACGCGTGGAGATAATGGTCGAAGCTCCTTTCGAAAAATTGCCTCAATGAGAAGTCCAGACTCATCATCTTCAAAAAGATTCTTATAATGAACCTTGTATTGTCCATTCCAAAAGCATGAAACAATCGTTCCTTGAAAGTATGATCCTCTAAACCCATCTTCATTGATGGGCACTTCAACTTTATCCCCTGCCTTGTAATCAACTCTCATAACCGATGGGTTCATGCTTGCTCAGGAATAAGTTGTTTTGTGTACATATCAACACACATAACACTATTATATATAATTGAAGTGATCAATTGGTCCAAGAACTCGGAGGTCAACGATTTGTCCAAGATCATAATTTTTTTATGATTATTAATTTTACTTTTAAATAACAGCCTTTTTGTTATATAAATTAATGGCGCGTTAAGTATTTTGGTAAATAATTAATTCTATTTTTTTTTTTTGCATAGCATATCATTTTTTTTAAGGAATTATAGCATACAATGTTTGCCAAGTTTAGTATATCATTATAGTGTCTTTTTTTTAGGGATATATCATTAAGTTACTTTCTTAATTAATATAAAAAACATACTTTATTTCGTTTTTTTCCAAGGGCATATTCTTTACAATAATTTTTAATATAATTATTATAATTAATTTACCATATTCAAATATTTTAGGATAATTACAACTTTAATTTTGTTTTCTTCATTTTTGGAAAACCATATTAAAATTGAGCTCTATCTTCCACAAAATTCAAACTTCCCCATCATCAATATTTAACCGGGCTTAAGAAAAAAATGTCTTTTCGAACTGCAGTATAAATTTATAATATTGTTTGCAAAAGTTCTTAGTTCTTACCACATTAGATTGCCCCATAAATATGATAATCTAAAATAAATATATAAAGGGTCAGCTAGTGTAAGACTTTTTTTTTTTTTTTTTAAGGCAGTTAGTCTAAGACTAAAAGTACGTAATTATTTGATAAAATATTTTACACACTGATTTTAGAGATATTTTCAAATTAGATGTTTTTTTACTAGAATTCAAATTACAAGTTGATTTGCGTTTTTCTATAATAGTGAAATCAAGTTTTAAGTCTTCTCTTACCACACGCTAATATCAATGAGAAATTCTTACGTGAACTTTTATCCAACAGATCATTCTTACACCGAACCAATTAAAATCTAACACCTCATTAAAATAATAAAAAGAATTAATATCAGAATTTTTTTCTCATTATTTTTAATATTTCTCTCTCCTTTTTCCAATTTCTTTAACCAACAAAAACTACCCACCACCATTTATGTTTCCATTTTCTTAATTAAAATCAAACTTTTTTTAAAGTTAATAACATGTGTCATTTTTCTATTGGTTGGGTGTAAGAATGATGTGTTGGGTGAGAGTTCATTGCAAGAATATCTCCTCTTTCTATTTCCATATCATTGAATGTAATGATCTTTTGGTGGGTTAGTTCAAATCAATTAATCTTCTTCATATCTGCTATTTTACTAAGAATCTTATCACTTTTAGTAAATTTGCCAAACACCACTAGGTTATTTTGAGTTCAATTCTGATTTTTGTTGTGTGAAATATCATCGTTATTATGACGTATTGAACTGGATGGCCATTAAGGTAGCTTGAACAATCTACTTCACCTGACTATACCTTCTAACGAGTTTTTGGTTATGTCTTTAACCTTCTTATAATAAGCATAAGTTTCTTCCTTTTGATGGTAGATTCTTCATTTCAAAGTGTGACTCCCAAATATCATTCATATTTCCGTACAAATATCTGTTTGCTGCCTCCTCTCATTCGCAAATATCATCTCCCATCTACTGCCAACATGATACTACTATCCCCGCAAACTGTTGTTAGATCAGTATTACTTCTTATTTACGTTGTAGTTTCTTTACCGAGTTGCCTGATTCATAAACTTAATTTGTACATGTGATGTTGATGACTCTGTTCCTGGTTGATATTTGGGCATCTCGTATTTTGTTTTTAACGTTATTTTTAACTTGTTTTGGAATTGATAATAGGTATCTATTTAGTGTCTCTTTGAGCATTGATAACTGCTTAGGGTGGATATTTAAAACAAGAGCAAACAGTGACTTTAGTCCCTGACTTTGTACCTCGATGTCACATAGGTTCCTGACTCAGGATTAAATACAAAGAAGTTTTTTACTCTACACTTCCGTTATCACTTTAGTCTCTGCCGTTAAATAATTCTGTTAAGTGTGTCATAGGGACTAAAGTGATAGTAGAAAATAGTCACTTTAGTCTCTAAATCAAAAATCAATATCCCCAACTTGAATCTCAAATCCCTAAATGTAATCCCTAAATCCCAAAAAAATATACACTAAAGTGTCTTTTTTCTCTTGTAAAAAAAAAATGTGACTTTTTTCCTTCACATGTATTGAATATTGTATGTTCTATAAATTGTATTGAAAGTATTATGTATTTATTTTACGCGTAACAATAAAATTTTGTCCACAATATTAAACAACCAATTGTGTAACAAAAAAAATTATGCTGATATTATTAATCTCTATTTTTTAATTTTAAATAAAAGAACGTTATATTTTGAAAAAAAAATGTTATATTAATATTGTCAAATAAGATAATAAATTATGAATTTGAGATTTTCAATTTAAGGGATTTAGGGATGACATTTAGGGATTTGAGATTCAAGTTAGGGATGACATTTATGGCAGTTTTGCCCCCAAGATCAATTTTGACTCGGCCTACGCTGGCGTGGTACCCTAAGTAAGGTGCCACGTATTATTATTTTTTTACCAAAAATTGGTATTGGGGCCAAAACTGCTACAGTTGCAAAACTTAGGGGGCGGTTTTGTAGTTTTTTTTCTTCTTAGGGGACCAAAATCGCAACTTTGTGAAAGTTAGAGGGCGAAAACTACTATTAAGCCTTGTATTTAATCATGAGTCAAGGACCTATGTGACAGCGAGGTGCAGAGTCAGGGATTAAAGTGACCAATTGCTCTTAAAACAATAATCCAAAATCTTATTACACTGAAGTTGGTGGAATGTAATTAGCAACGAATAAATTGTTGCCTTAATTTGCCTGTCTTTTATTTTTGTTTGGTGAGATTTCTCTACCATAAGGGCCTAGAATACGAGAAATTCTAATAAGATCACAAGACCAAATAAAAAGTGTTTGGTCACACATATAAAGAAATATTTTTTTAATAATAAAGAGGAAATTGATAAAAAAAATGATTAAATATTTTAAAGACCATCTTTTTATGTGTGTGTCCAAACACTATTGATTTGGTCTTGTGACCATGGAAGAATACATCTAGAAAGAGACTAAACATTCAAAATAAAATTGATACCAAAAGGGACATTCGACTAAAGCACCAAAAACAAAACAAAATAAAAACCACCAACAACTAGCCCACAGGCCGAACCCCAAAAACAACAAACACCCCTACTGGAAGCAAAACAGACCCAGCATACAGTCAAAAACCCGAACAAAATAAAAAAGAAAACACAACAAGGAAGCCGCACACAACAAGCCTGAAGGCTGCACAGAAAAACGGTGGGATCGACCCAAGAAACTTCCAGAACGCCCACTGCGAAATAACAACCACAGACCAGAAAAACAGCAGCAGCAGGCCAGAAAACAGCACCAGATGAGCCAAAACAGAACCACAGAATCATCAGCGACGATACAAGGACAATGGCCCGCTACCAATTCAAGCTATCTCTGGAATTCAAATTGACAAGACACTTTGCATGTGGTAATATCCCAATCACCACAATCATTTTGCTCCCGGTGAAAACAACAAAAATAATTAATTACTTATTCCTCCAATTGGAAGAGTGTTTTCCTTGTACATTACTATTCGATCAATAGAATTCACTTCTTTGTAAGCAAGTTCCACAATCATTTGAGTACTTAAATCAAGACAAACTAGTTCTTTATCTTATCTGATGACGAATATTTCTCCTTTCGTCCCCACTCCAGTAGGACGCTCAATACAAGACAACGGTCCAACCATGAAGAGTTTGGTCCACGACTCCTTTATATTGTATTCACCCAAAATTGATATGTGAAAATTTGTCGTCTCTTTATGATATGAGATCAACGCAATGGTCTCGTTTAACACCACCAAGTTTATCCAAAATGCTTGAACATCGAAACAATCATCCAAGTATGAAGGTATGGGTGTTATGAATAATTTCTCATTGCTCAAATAAAATGATACCAAACATGGTCCACCCTGACTATCTTCATCTTCTTCACACAACCAATGACACACGCCATCCATGGAGACTTGAGTGCCATCATTACATGCCAAAGAATAAGGCATGTCAAAAGCATCAAGTATCCTCCACGAGTTAGTTCTTAAGCTATATATCTCCCAGAATGGGTCTAAAGTCATAACTCCATAGCCGGCGTGTTCACCCCTAATAGATACATAACAAATGACATTATAGTCATTTCTAAGATGATCGTAACCAAATCCATGAAGATAAAATGTATCATGTATAGTAAGAAAATGCTCAACATTTGGGATACCCGACTCAACTAACTCATCCGGAGTGGGAGGAATGAGCTTGATTGCATGCGTCGATGGGTTCCACAATAGAATTTTGCCATAGAAATGATCATGATGGAGACAAAGAGTGCCATTAATACTACCAAAACCAAAAATACGAAAACTCAAACGGTTTGCAAAAGGATTTGAGAAATCTAATTTTACTTTGTTCTCAACCATTTCGCCATTAATAGAACAGAAAACTTCTTTACCAAGTTCTAAATCCTTTATGAGCAGAGATGCCCCGTCGTAATGAGGACATCGGTGAGAATTAGATAAAAGATTCTTGTAGAACATGTTCATGAAGTGACGGTTTTCAGATAATAGAGACCATGGTTTACGAACACATTCAAATCACTTGATAGATTTAAAAGGCAATTTGGATAGAATAGAGAAGGCAATATCATCAGATATAGAGGTGCTGCTCACCTTTTTTTTTTGTTTTTGCAGCGACTGACTCCATCGAAGGTTGCAAATTGGAATGCAATGAGATCTTGAAAGCACAAAGTGATTGGGATTAGTAGAAAGTAGAAACCCTAAACAAATTTGGCGCGAGTCTGTGGATGAATATAGAAACCCTAACATTTTTTATATATAAATTCAATCAAAAGCTTCACAAAGGAGAGGCAAAGGTTTGTAATTTAAGAAGTTTTCTCAAATAAGGCTTGGAACATGAAGGAAATGGATGTTTTTTCTTCAAAACTAGTTACAAATCCGTGCGAAGCACGGGTTTAATAACGTATCTTGTAAAAAAAATTGTTTCAAAGGAAAAATGAGCAAATTAATGAATATTTCACAAACATTATAAATCTTTATCAAAAAATTTATGAAAGTTTTACCAAGTCTTGAATAGAGATTAATATTTGTGAAATTGTGATGATTGATAAAAGAATTAAAAAAGGTAAAGGGTATAGAAATAAATTTATTAAAGAATTAAAAATTTGTTTAAAGTTATGACTCTGAGTTTGAAAACTGCAAAATTCACGAAAATTATTGAAGAAACACTATAAACAAATAAACGGCATCATAAAAAATTATATCATATTTGGCTGTAGTGATCAAGCAAACAAAAAAAGCAAGCATATTAAATACCTATAGTCAATGGATTCTAATTGCATAGAGGTGACACTTATACTTTCTCTATGTCTGGTCATTAATGAGAGTGATTGATTTGTGCTTTCTGAAGGTGAGAAAAACCACAAGAATGGGGGGTTGAATTGTGTTTTTGGAAACTTCTTCTTTTACGTTCTAGATAACTGTCCTCAGGTTCAGAGTCTGAAGTAGTTCAGAGTCTAAGTGAGTTCAGAGTCTATGTGCAGCGGATAATGTAAAGAACAGAAGAAGAAAGAACACAAGCAATTATACAGGTTCCTTCCACAAACCGGAAGTAGTTCTGTCCTCCTTGCACTTCCAAGGAGAGTT
>Ga0228710_1012661_pt1 | contig 10372 bp, 5 predicted proteins | sample MedpolnodulmetaG_FD_177995 | JGI IMG/M metagenome (GOLD analysis project Ga0228710, IMG submission 177995) | Root nodule microbial communities from Medicago polymorpha collected in Santa Monica, California, United States - pink nodules | ecosystem: Host-associated > Plants > Roots > Nodule... | reverse complement strand
AAAAAAATATATATATATATATATATATATATATATATATATATATATATATATATATAAAACATTAACAACAACAACCTCCGACTTTTCTTAATTGATTATTATTTGAAGATTTGCAGTAGATTTATTTTGTATTTTTTTGAGACATCTTGTGACACAAATTTTTAGGCTCAATTAATTTGAGTTTGATTGGCTAAGCTTAATCGGAAAGCACAGTTCGACGAGCCCATCTTTTACTTGGCCTTCTGATTAGGCATGGCAACAAAAATCATACTCGCGGGTATCCACCCGAACCAAACTCAATTTGATGGGTTTTCCCCGTTTTAACTAGGTTTGAGTATGAGTTTGGCTTTTCCCTGATTTGAAAACACAGGTATGGGACTGGTAACAAGGATATAGGTACCCACCCCGAATCCATACCCCCAAACTCGTCCCGAATGTAGAAAATTAATTTATTACATCTTTTATATAAATAGAAACCCAAATCCTAAATCATTTCATTCACACAATTAGAGTCTCAGTCTTTCAGATGACACTCACATATCATAGTTCTCTCTTTTCTCCTTCCATATCTCATATTCTCGGCCTCTCTATTCTCCTTCATGATAGTCATCGATCGTCGTCATTTCTTTGCTAGATAATGTATTACAACATTGCGCTTGGGGCTGAAAAATACTTCTATTTTTATTTGAAAAAAATCATCCATTACGGGGATGGGGCCAGGATACCCAAACTCGTCTGGGACGAAGATGGGTAGGGTAACAGATAAGTATATGGAAGTGGGGTATGGGGACGGGGAAGGTAAAACACGTCTCGACTCCGCCCCATTGCTATACCTACTTCTGATTTACTATTGACATAGTAGTGAGTAAGAAGTTGCAGTATAAATCAACATGCATTGGAGTAAGAAGATATATTTTTATACTTTTAGAAATATAGAAATGAAGGCTTTGAATCTAAAATGAATATTGGCAAAAGCCTTGCATTTGATATGTATATAGACCGGTCACTTCTAACAAAGCGTCTTAACTTTAGAAAAAGACAATATGACAAAAATGATAATGATGAGGAAATACAATAACCCGATGATTTAGAGTTAACAACTTTTTGTGGTTATTGAACAATTGGAAGTATTTAAACTATATTTCGATTTTTATTTGATACAAAAATGTATATGACGCTCATATAGTACTTGTGTTTTGTATGAAAACTTCAGTTTTGAGATTAATTTGGATCCTCGACAATTTGTAGTTCAATAAGAACTCGGAGGAAAATGTTGCTCGTAGAGAGTATGTGCTTCGTAGAGGAACTAATAGTTTGTAGAGAATTTTTTTACTCGTGCAGAGTAATATGGTTGATGATCCCGCACATAGCAAGGAATTACGACACACGCAAGGGAGTTGTGCTCGTATAGAGCTAAATGGTGTTGGTGTAAGCTCTATAAGCATATATTTTATAAGAACTTGGTACTTGTGTCGAATATTTATTTACCAACAAAGAAATTTATTTATTATGTTTATGTTTTAAAATAATAATAATAAAGTTCCTAGAATAGTTAGTTCGTTTATTAGAACAGTAAATATGACTTAATCGTGAGACAACATTAAACACAATGACCCTATTCTTAAAACATTCGTAGTCATGTATTTTATAAGAACTTGGTACTTGTGTAGAATATTTATTTACCAACAAAGAAATTTATTTATTATTTTTATGTTTTAAAATAATAAAGTCCTTAGAATAGTTAGTTCATTTATTAGAACAGTAAGTATGACTTAATCGTGAGACAACATCAAACACAATGACACTATTCTTAAAACATTCGTAGTCATGTTTTAGAGTGAAGTGGGATAACATTAAAACATAGAGATTATTATGTAGGTAGACTGATGATCACATCTCAGGGATGATAGATATGAAGTCATCAGGTCTTCACATAGATATAAGTATTAGGAGTAATATTTATATTCAATTGACCTATCATGACAATGCTAAGAAGAACGTTATGTAAAAATCACACAAGCATTCCCAAAGTGATAAGTAGTGTATTCTACCATTCGACCTGAAATCACTATATACCCTTGATGTAGAAGTTTGGTACTTTGTTGTTGTACAAACGATTGATGACTATAAAGTCGGTTAATGGTTACTCAACGAATCATGTTGGAGAACATGAGCGACTGATAAGTGTCAAATTATTGTAATTTTTCATCACACTTATCGACTTGTTTTACAAGTAATTCAATATAAAAAAAAACCCCAACTTTTTATAACGATATTTTTTTCCTTAAAAAAATAAATAAATATCGTTTATATTGTTAAACTCTCCCATAAAGCTATTACATCAACTTGTATTACTTTTTGATAAATATCTTTTTTTCATATAAAATTAATTATATTTTTTAATATGTATAAAATGATTAAAACGACTTATAATTTAGATTATTAAGCATTAGTGAGTTATAGAGGGAGATTGTGGTGTAGTCTAGTATTTAGTTTTGGAATTGATAAATGTTTATAGAAAATTGTTGTTCACACATTTGATAGGGCTGAGAAACACATGTAAAAAACAAAATTGCCCCTCGGCAGTTAACTGTCGAGGATTTCAAAAACCAGCTGCAGTTAACTGCCGAGGAAAACCTCGGCAGTTAACTGCCGAAAAAAACAATTATGCAGACAGTGAGTTCTGCATAATTCTAAAGCACTAGGCGCAACATTGGATTGATCAAGCTTGATCTTTGAGCCCGTTGTCGCATGCTTCGGTTTTTTTTTTTGCACTTTGTGAGCTCCACTCCTTTCACACACTAGGCACAACATTGGATTTATCAAGCTTGATCTTTGTGTAACAATTGTAAATCCCGCCTTATTTGCTTGACGACGTGCTCACTCAAGCAATTCTTCTCTATCTTTGCACTTAACGTCGTCTGAAAAAAACCTAGCTAGGTCAACTTCGTGGGCATGGAGTGGGAGGACACCGGAGTCAACATATTTAGAAACTTCAATATTGACGGAAGCTCCATCAATGTTTAGTTTGGCTTCAACCTTAGGCGGTTTGATATCTCCGGAAATTTCGACAAAATTTGGTTTTGTCTCTCCCGAAACATCTTCCGTGTTCTCACCATTACTATAATTAAACAACACAAAAATATAAATTAACAACTAACTAATGCATAAACATCAATACCATAATGAATGAAAACAAAAAAAACAAAAAAAAAAACAAAGAATTTTTTTTTGGAAAATGGCAGTAGCTGCTGCCTTTCCTGCGTTTTTTCAAAAAATTTTTCAAGTTTTCCTCGACAGTTAACTGCTAAGGTTTACCTCGGTAGTTAACTGCAGAAGTTTCCATAACTCGGCAGTTAACTGCCGAGGTTTCCCATGTCAGTGTTCTACGTAACTTGCCAAAAAAAACAACAAAAATAGCTAAAAATCAACCGATTAAAATGCTTAATACCTGTTTTTTTACGTCAAAAGTGTGTTGATACCTCCTATGCTTGATGCTTCAATGATTTTGGATCAAGATTTGGTGAAAAAAATATTGGATTTGGGGGTTTAGATGGAAGAGGAAAGAAAGGTGATGATCAAATAGTGTGTAGGGGAAGCAGGTGACTGTTTCATCTGACGAAACAATTTTATCGACAGTTAACTGCCGAGGAAAATCTCGGCAGTTAACTGTAGCCGATTTTTGAGTTGCAATGTAAATCAACCAATTTTAAATCAATGGTTGAGATATAATATCACGTGTAACAACGGACTTCCGTAGCAGGGGATCTCAATCCTAAACGTCATTCCGAATTGAATTTTATTTTGTTTTGATTTATGGCCCCTTTGTTTGGGATTTTTTTTCAAAAAACATCTATTTTTTAAACTAAAAAATCACTTTTTTTATTCTTGTAGTGTTTTTTTTCCAGAAGTTAAAATGAAATTTATTTAAAACACAAAAGGATCCTAGCAAGCACAAGGAAACGCTAGGCTAGGAGACTTAAAAAGTAACATGCAATGGAAAAGTGTGTCGTATATATGCGGAACACTCAAACAAACACCCATACAAACAAACCAAAAACACCCTCCATCGAGGGCCCTCGAAACCAATAAAAAACTAAACACCAAACAAAGAAGTCATCTTCAAAAACCAAAGTCTAAATGCCTGCGCAATAGCAGAAACAAATCTTGTACCAAAACCTCTCCAAAATAACCATCAAACTTACTAAAAACACATGTAACCGCACCTTAAACAAGCAACACCATCTAACATGAAAACCCCATCAACAACAAAACTCATAGAAGAAAAACCACAAAAAAACATAACCACCACTAGCCACCACAAGCACCACCACCAAAACTGCCATTAACCACCACAAAAACCACCATTAATCCTCACCAAAAACCAGTACCAACCACCAAGAGCATCACTACCAAAAACCAACACCAGCCAGCACGTGCATCACCACCAAAAACCAACACGAGCACCACCACAAAAGACCTAGTATCAGCACCACCATGAAAACCACCACGAAGCACCATAAACCAACACAACTAAAAAACAACCTACAAGCTCCTCAATATCATCACCATAAACAAAACTCACGGAAGTCATGTTAACCGTGTTTCAAACCAAAAAAATTAAGAGACCTAGTACCATATTCTTGTAGTGTTTGTTTTAGATTTTTAAAAAATCTATTTTGTTAAAAAAATCATTTTTAACATCAAAATGAAAAGCTATTCCTAGTAGCTTTTCCAAAATCTATTTTTTTTTCTAATTACAAGGAACTCAAGTATAAGAGCTTCAAATCCAAAAAAAAAAAAAAAGATTTTTATGATAATAAGCAAACATAAATAGCTTTAGATTTTTTTTAAAAATCTCTAGACCCAAAGTTTATTTTTTTAAAGTTGAAACAAACGCACCCTTAAATCACTCTCTTTAACTCGCCTCACAATAAATTCACTTGATGTACAAAATATCAAAACATAAAAATAATTAAATGCCTCTCAAAATAAAAAAATAAAAAATAATTATGTCTAGAAAAATAATAAAAATAGCAACGCACGTGTACTATATTCGTTGAAATTATTTAAATATTATGATATTATAAATTGTTTATCTACTTATAATTTTAATAATAGTGATTTCCAAAAGTGATGCCAAATGACAAATGACTGTCACGGTGTTCGACAACTAAGTAACTGCAATGATCAGAGTGGTGGTCAATGGTGATTATAAGTGGTTGTAGCAGTGGTCAGCACATGTGCGTGGTGGTGGTGGTGGTGGTAGCGTGGGAATTGGTCGGCACATGATCAGACAATACAAAGTAAGCAAAACTGGAAGCCGGATTAAGGAGAGATACCTCCACCAAAACCATGACTTCCAATTTTGTTCAATTACATTGATTCCTTCCCTTAGTGACCATATATGTTGGTTAATAATGTTACAGTTTGACATCATAGGTTATTAATGTGGATTTCAATGGTGTCCCCTTGAGACTTACAGGAACCTATTATTGCTGCTGATCCACCCTATGTTGCCTTTGCAGTAAGGCCAGATCCTGGAGTTTGGGAATATGCAAGTGAGACCTTAGAACCTTTCAGTTGAACCTATAACAACCACCAATTACCTCAAATTTAAGGAAAGAGTATATGACGAGAAATGCTATGTTATTTCACTTCAATTTTTTTGAAATATCATAAATTGTATGGTCAAGAATTATTTTATGTTAAATGCATACCTCTCCAGTCTCCGGACAAGACGAGATAGGAGATGAAATCGCTCGTGTTTAGTAGATGCAGTAAGCATGGCACATCATCCAACAGGATCGTCGTCTCCTTGTATGGTTTGGAAACTTTTGGTGTGTCTTTGTCCCCTCTCAGCAAAAGAGATTACCCCATGTTCTGTATGTACGTAATCGTAATCTAACTATCTCTCACTTTCTATCTACGGATCACCGCCGTTATAGAGCCACGGTCCTGCAATTGTAGAAGCTTTGGTATGTTAATTATATTTTAATGTAACATAGAACCAAAATATAACATAAATGAACTGCAACATGGTCCTGAAACAACCTTAAGACAGACATATCCTTAGGACACTCCAAAACGACTCCATGATGTGCAATGACGTGTTTGCATGTACGACGACCTCCTCCTCTTGATATTCTAAACTTCAGGCATGAGTGCAGAGTACTTGGTTCAGCTGTGGCACGTTGTCTGTGTGTGTTAAGTTGTTGATCATTAGCCTTTAAAATAAAAAATAAACGTTAAAACATGGACAAAAATTTTCAACAATGTATGTACAAATTAAACTTGTATAAAATACAACAGTTTTTTCAAAGTTTTAAAAACTTCAGAAAATTTGATCACTGATGTATCTTTTACGGTATTGGGTGATCTACCTTAATCCAGCCTATAGTAGCTCTTCCAGTAATCGAACTCTCAATGAAAGCCCAATTGCTATAACTTGATCCCATGACGAGAGCCCAACCCAAAAGAGTATCATGCGTTAAATAGCACATTGAGCTTTCTTATTTACTCATTGTGGGACTGGATGACACTGGGCTTTGCTGGCATTCTTGTACGTGGTAAGCCTTTGTGCACAATCGACCAGCCATTTACACCTTCGTGTATATCTACACTCCATCAAAATATATAACTGACAGTACATACATAGCAAGTAACAATATTCCAACTTCTAATATCATAACAGCATACATATATTCACCTAAAAAAACCTTAACAGCATTAGAGGATCGATCGCATTTTGATAAAGAAACACACAAAAGCAAAGTCGAGAAACATTTAATGAAAACTTTTATTTTGACAGAAAACATGTTAATGAAAATTATAATTGTTTTATGTTTTTCTTTTTATAATATTATGAGTTGATCCTATTCCTAATACCCTGCAAAATTTCAATTCTCAAATTAAGTTTGAGTTTTCACAAGCTACATTCCCATAAACTTCCTTCATTCCATGGCCTAATTGGCTTATATAATTCCACTAATAAAAAAAAAATTAGGACTTGATTCTCTTAAATATAATTCCTTTATAAAAATATAATTCCATTAAAACATTCTAAAATTTAGTCTTTTCGCGGATCAAAAATAGAAAGAAGGGTTCGAAAGCCCAGTTTTTATATATAGAGGGCCCCATAATTGAAGTGCACATCTTTGAAGAACAGGGATGGGAAGGGTTTATCTTCAATCTTTCTTATTTGGTTCAATATCTCGGAAGGGAGGGAGTGGAATAAGAGGAGAAAAATATCACCTCAAATAAAATATCTCTCCTCAACAATAGCTATCGATTCTTAATAATCAACACACAAATACTAGATATGTTCTTACCTTGTAAAAAGGTTTGCACTTCTTCGCTTCTTAAAATGGCGATAAGTGATCCAAACCAGAATGCCAACCAAACTAGACCAGAAAGGCTGCGAGATCAAAACAGCACGAACAAGTGAAGGAAGCTTGGTGAAGATTCTAAGATATCTCTAATAAACACATAACAAAAAAAGAGCAACTCAGGAAACAAAAAATATATATTATGTATATTTAATTCAAATGGACAACACTTAATCCTGTTATAGCAGTTGGAACAATTCAGTTTGTCCAACAGCATAAGTTATTAAATTCTGCTTGCAACAAAATGTAAATTAAAATTTTATTCAAAGAAAAAACGAAAAAATATATTTCTATTATCACTTACATTTTTATCCCCACCGGAAAAAACATTCTTATCTGCCATACCAGAACCATTAGCATCATATTCCACCGCATCCCCATTTTTATTATCACTCACAATGTCATCTTCCCCATAAAAGGTCACATTCCTATCTGCTGGCACAACACCGCCACCAGACACAGCATAATTCTTATTTGCTGCCATGGAATGATGATCACCAGGAACAACAGCATTCTTATCCACTGCATGCCAGTGCTTATCTTCACTTATATTTTTATCTTGACTTGGACCGATAGCATTGTTATCTGCTGGCACATCAATATTATCACCACTAGAGACACAGACATTCTTATCGTCATAAACAGAAACGATAACATCATCCTCTTCAACTACATAACAGCGTTCTATTTCTTTGTCAAGTGGTTCGTCATATAAGAGTGATACTTCTGTATGCTCTACAACGAATCCCTCCTCAAAAACAACCATAACCTCTACTTTGTTACTAGGCTCTAGATTTGATGTTATGCTCTGCCAATCCTTATCCTCGAAGGAGATTAGTGTATCTGTTTTATAGGCCTGAATGGTTGCCTTTGTGTAATTTATGATCAACATCATACTCTTCAGGTTACGCCCCTTCATTGTTGGGAGATCAAACATTATGCAACAGCCTTTGCAACGGAAGGTTTGCCAATCAGAATTATTGTCACAGGGGAGCACAAATGAATCCCCAGATGCATCTGCAGTCTATACAATGAGCAAAAGTTTAAATGGCTAAAATTCAAATAGTTAGAAGATCAAAAGAAAAACAAGTTCATTATATTTATGTAACTTATTTTAATATCCCTACTCAAAGTTGATTTAAAAGTAAAGTTGACGCATGGACGCCGAAGAGAAATGGTATACTTTTTTTCTTAAAAATTTCTTAGCTCGTAATTTAATTTTTAACTTAAATTATGTATGAATTAACCAAATAAGTCACATAACTAACCAAGGAGTTAATCACACTTATTTGACAAATTACTGATGTAAAATATATAGATTTTAGTTCCTACATGGACTAAAAGACCCTTTTATGCAAAAACAAATCAAATAGTAACTAAAATTGAATAAAACTTAAGTAGGGGTTTGAAAACATTAACAATTAAATTGGTGCCTAATTAAAATTAAAGATGACAAAATTTGTTACAAAAAATAGTTTTAGGAACCAAAGTTCAAGTTTACTTTTAAAATATTAGATATGAGGAAGAAATATTCAAACCTGAAAATTTTCATCTTCGGTAATATTAGAGACTTGGCATTTCGTTCCCATTTGAATTAAGAGAGATTTCAAATAATTATTTGACCCTGAAATGCGAACTTGACCATCAATTATAGAAGAAGCATACATATCAGAGGTTTCTGATGTAATTGCACTTGGATTTGCTTCTAACATTCTTGCCACATCTTCAGTTAGTTGTAGTTTTGAGCCACACTCTACCAAAAGATTTCGAAGCTTTAGAAGATTCTTGAAAGTACCAAGAGATGATTTTGACGTAGATGTTTGAACTAGGGATGTCACATTAGTTGATGGTGACATCCAAGACCGAACGAGAGAAGGAAATACATCTCGTGAAAATCCTTCAAAGCCACATAGAGAAATATATCCAATGTTTTTTAATCTTACTATTGAAAAGGGAACTTTTGTTATAGCAGTCTTATCCGCAATCAAGGTTTTCAGTGATTTCATCTGTTCCAAGTCCTCCTCCAATTTGTCAATCATGGAACATCCGGAAAGAATCAAAGTTTCTAGAGATTTTAATTTATACATGCTTCTAGGAAGTTTCTGAAGACTTGTGCAGTCTGTCAAATTTATTAGAAGAAGTTTATGCAGAGATCCAATGCTACGGGAGACCGCAGATAAACTTGGACAGTCTTTGAGTACTAGCTTTTCAAGATTAGGCATGAATGAAAAGTCTGGGGTTTCAATCAAATCCCGAGAATGACTCAGATTAAGAATTTTTAGATTCTCTAGCAACTGCAAGAAAATAAAACCACAAGAGAAGCTTAGAAAAAACAAATAGATTGGAATTTGGAAGCATGACTATTTTCAACAAAACCATGACAGTGGGGTATGAACCATTTAGTGTTCTTGTTTAAGGAAAGCATTGATTGAATGGCCGTTTAGGAACATAAATATCTAATAAGTGATGGAGGTAGTACAGCTTTTGGGCATTCTTATCCACCAATTCGTCAAATTACAAGAGCATCACCTAAAAATTCACTATACAAATAATCCCTCCGGTTTTAAATATAAGCAAAAGTCAAAATGTATTTAGCCCAAATACATTTTAAGTTTTGCTTATATTTAAAACCGAATTATTATTTTTATTTTTTTTTGAGGAAAAAAACCGAATTATGATTTGTGAAAGAAAAAAAAAGACCAAAATATTAAACACAATTTGTACCTGGCTCTTCTTCCATATTTGTTTTAGATTATTATATTTTAATTCGATGGAAACAAGACTTCCTTGCTGAAATTCTGCAGGAGTGTAAGTTGATGGAAATCCGTGCCAGTACAGCCACCTAAGTTCTCCTGAAAGGTATTTAAAATCTCCATTAAGCTGAACCCCGGAAAGTTGAAGCAATCTGAGTTTATTCATCTTCTTAAATGCTTTGGTATTCAGAGAAACTGTATTCTTCCTTGGAAACTCCAATGCCAGTC
>Ga0228710_1012659_pt1 | contig 10375 bp, 6 predicted proteins | sample MedpolnodulmetaG_FD_177995 | JGI IMG/M metagenome (GOLD analysis project Ga0228710, IMG submission 177995) | Root nodule microbial communities from Medicago polymorpha collected in Santa Monica, California, United States - pink nodules | ecosystem: Host-associated > Plants > Roots > Nodule... | reverse complement strand
ACTTTGTTGATTTTGTTCAATTTGATGAAAAATGATGTTGTGGTGGTTGAATGATGGTGAGATCATGATTATATGATGTAGATGTTGTTGTGTGATGATGTTCTCATCAATTTATGCTATGGGTGTTGATGAAAGTATTGTTATGATTTAATTGTGGTGATTTTGCAACTTTTGTGAAAAGGGGTTGATAATGAAGGAGTTTGATTTTGATGATGTTGAATGAGTTAAGGAAGTTGTTAGAATGAATTAGGATGATATGATTTTCTATTTTAATCACTTGGTTTTGGAGAGAAATCAATTTGGGAAGAAATCAGGTTTTTGAGTAAAAGATGTTTTTATGCGCTTTTGCAAAATAAGTCATTTTGGGATGAGTTTGATTAAGTTGTTTTAATGTTGAAATGTCAAGTTTTCAAGAGTGGTTTGTATGGTCTAAGTGTTAGGAATGCATTGGCAAAAATGAAATACTTTAGAATGTTGTTGTGTTCTTGAGAATACTTCAGAATGTTGTTGTGTTCATCATGATCTTCATCTGGGTTCATGTGGATGAACGGCCAAATATGCATGGGGGCTTTTGCAGATGAATGTCACATGAATTTCTGGGTTGTACTATGAAGATTATCTTTGCACGACTTCAGAATGTTGTTTAGATCAGATCTTCTTTGAAATCTGTCTTGGAACATGTGCAGGATCTCACAAAGTGGAGCTGTCACTTCACTTCCATGCTTTAGGGAATTTGGTTTACTTTGTTCAGTACCAACTCCCTTATATTTCGATTTCCTGTTGAATCAGACTTGATCTTGCTTTTGGATTTGCTTTTTACTTTCCAACCACTGTACTGTTCATGTCAGAAAAAGCATGGAGCAGGATCGAACTTTCTGAACTCAGGGGACTTCAGAATGTTCCTTTTGTTTCACTTAGGATGATTTGTAAGACTCTTATTTGATGTAATCAAATCCTAAAAGTGAAACATTGATGAAGTGCAGCATGGAAAACATCTAGGATGATATTCTTAATGGAATATTCCTAATGTTTTGTACTTCAAATGTTCATAGTCTTGAATGAACATTGAAGATCCCCTTTTTCACTTTAATCCAATAAATGCCTTTATTCCTTGATTGATCTTAGTCAATGTACTTTACTGGGCTTTTATTTATGTCATGTGAACCTTGCATGTTCTTCATTTGGTTCATGAATTTCTGGGCTTGGTTCTTGATGTTTATCATAAACAACCTTCTGAACTTTGTCCAACCTTCTGAACTTTTTAACTTTCTAAACTCTGACTGAGTTCTGAAGTCTTTATATCCTTTGATTTCTTGTTTCTAGGTATGAATTAAACTTTGTTCCTGTCTTGATTAAACACTCAAGAGCACAATTTAAATACCAACAAATTAATCAAAGTCCATTAATTCCTAAATCATCAAAGTTTGTTATCTTTAAAATTAATTAGGGATTTTGCCTCAACAATCTCCCCCTTTTTGATGATGACAATCCTATGATTTAGGATTATGGATTTTGATTATATATATATATGAGAAGTTTTAGAGCAAGAAATTTATTTTTATGCTCCCCCTCATTTTTATAATTCATAGCAGTGAGTTTTTAAAAGCTTTATAAAGCTCCCCCTCACTTTTATAAATCAAGGCATAAATAAAACATGCTTATTTGAACCAAATTCATTTTCATTCATTGATGTTTAAACATTCAGTACAAGTTCATGACTTATATGGTTCAAAACAAAAAAGAAATTATAAATGCATATATGATTAAGCAAAAAGGAATGAAGTTTTAAGAACTTCACTTTTAAGATTTGATCACTGACCTACTTAGGGCCTAAACCTAGAAACTTAAAGACATAATTATCCTAAAGCGTCTCCCCTTTTTGTCATCTGCAAAAAGTTAAGGAGGTACAAGACAAAGAGAACAAAGGGGTGGAATCCCTAGAGTCAGAAGAGGGCTTAGAGTCAAATACACTAGGATCTTCAAACACAGGTGGATGAATGGCTAGTCCAGGGGCATGAACTTTAACAGTCCATTCAGCTAGCACACAAGCTATCTTATGAGTCTTTGTGGAGACTCTAAGAGCTCTAGAAGCTAGTTTTTCAGCCCTTGATGGTTTTGTAGAAGTAGCAGGTGCAGAGGCTTCAACCTTTTCCTTAAAGGGACCTTCTTTGGTAACAAAAGTGTCTAGAGATTCAAAGAGGTCAGGAATGTTAGGCAGCTTGCCTGTGTTTTTGTTGGTGATTGGTGGTGGAGAAGGTAACACACTTGGAGTGGGCGAAGGAGACACCAAAAAATTTCCAACTTCTGATTCCATGGTGGAAGTGGAGAAGTTTTAATTATGGTTTTGTTGAGGAGTTTGTTGGGCCATGAGCAAAACATCAACTGAGGGTAGAGATCTTGATGCTTGAGGAATGGGGTCAGCTGACATTTCATTCATTTGAGGGAAACTAGGTTCAGCAGCAGCACTTGTTATCAAGTTGTGCATCTTGGTACACATTCAAATCTGAGTTTGGATCCTCCACATTTAGATCAAAGCCAGTTTGATTTTCAGCTTGCTCAATTTCTTGAGAGTCCATTTCATCATGTCCCTCACTCATCCTTTGAGAGACAAGAATTTCAGCCACATCATGCATGTCTTGATCATCTTCCTGAGATGCTTCATCAACAGCATCAATAACTTTCTGAGCTGTTTTATTAGTATTTTCTTCAACTTCAACAACTTTTTGAAGTTGTTCACTAGGTGAAATAGTAACATTATAAACTACAGCAGCACTGGTTGAGTCAACTTTCTGAAGTTCATCTTCAGTAGTTGTAGCAGTTTTGAGTGCATCTTGAGTTGGCTCTTCTTCTTTCTCATGAGAGACAACTTCTTCTTGCATCATGTGGTACCGTCACCAACAATGTTTAGGCCGTCACCCCATGATGCCAACAACACATCATAAACACCTCAACTTGATATAAATATCCCACAACTATGAATGCATGAACGTATGACACATCATGCACATGTTCAACAAAAACTCACCAAAATTTGTATGTACAACTCTATAACAAGATTCAGTACATACAATCACCTCATCAAATCATCAAACATTTAGCATGTATATTTAATACTAACAATCAACAACATGATTACAACTCAACAATTTCATATAATTTCTTACAACTCAAGTAACAGAGAAAATACACCATACTATGATATCTTCATATTCAACGCCCAACAAATTATTTACACATCTTCATATAATCATATCAATCTATACACAAAAGGTTTGCAAAGTATTCGGCCTTAAGGATCATTTTCGCAGACTTTCGCCTATCATTTTATAACTTTAAAACAATTGAGACAATTGAATCAAAACTAAGTAAACAAACTCTAGTGCCTCAACTATGTATACACTTAGGTCACATATGAGTGAAGTTGAGTATACATGTGCGCTTCACCGGCCAAATACAACCAAATCACAAAGATCACAAAGTTCGTCTCACTTTATCATATTGTAAAATCAATCCATTATCAAAAGAGACTAAGTTTGATTCAACAATACATAGGTTAAATACTCTTAAACATCCTAATTGGATTCTTAAAACTCAAATTTTGAAACTTCGAAACAAACCCTAAGTATTGGGTTGACTTGGAAATAGTTATGCTGAATTTCCTTAACATTTCACCAAGACCCACTTGGAGTGTTTTCATCATAATTCAAAATCCAAAAAACATTTTCAAGTCAAACCAAAGCCATTGGAAAGATAAAAAAATTACCTAAATTTTTCATGTTTACACAAAAGGCCAATTCAAAACAGAAATAGGTGAAAAAGCACAAAAAATGCAAAAACCAAAGTCCTGACAGCACGCATGCACGTCCGTGCTCGTCTGACAACACAACTTTTGTTTTTCGTTTCCCGTTTTCACCATTTCGCGCGTAAAATTCAAACTATTAATCGGATTTTGGTGTCGTTTTCGCCTACACTCTCCTGACATTTAGCTCTATCATAATCTACAGAAAAATTCAAGTTCCAACCATCCCAAAATCATTTTTCCAAAACCTCACAAAATCACTTATTTGCAAAAACGCTTAAACACTAACTTTTCACACGAAAATCCCGTTTTCTCCCAAACGACACGACTAACACAACCACAACATGAAAACAGAGATTCTACTAAGTCTAACTCACCCAACAACACCAAAAACTCAGTCAACAATTATATATATCGAAATTTCATTTTGGTACTTCACATGAACAACTTAACACAAACTTCACCAACTCAACCCACTGTTGAAGCAAAATTCTTTTTGATGAATGTTTTAATGATAACAAACCTCGTGGAATAAATAATAAGTTTTATGAATGGTGATCTATTGATGGTTGCACTTGAGTTTTTGTTAAAATAACAGGAATCATACAAGTGGATAAGCTAGAAGCCACCCACATCAATAAGTGCATTATATCTACTCAACAATGAAAGAATGAGTATATCATCAGTTGAAACACCAATATCATATCTCCATGAAGATTCATAGCTCAAGAATCATGATTGAAGAACTTGAATCACAATGGAAGAACTTACATCACAAGCTACACAAGAATGTGCTTGAAGTTGTGTGACAAAACTCACATTGAGTTTTATGTTATGTGATTTAAAGATCCTCCATTGGTAAACAAGATAAAAGGAAATATGCATACAAGTTAGGAACATTCTCAGAACCTCCTCCAAGTATCATACTTCCAAAGCTTCTAAAGATAAGAAGTTCAGAGTTCAGAATGTTCGCATGAACAAAGTTCAAAATGTTCATATGAATGGAGTTCATAATAATCATGAACATTAACCTAGAATATTCTAGAAATATTAAAGGATTGCTTCATGGATAAACAAGAATAGTTGAAGTCATCGGTTACAAGCAATGATGAACTATATTCAAAGAAATATTCTTTTGGACTTCAAAGAAAGAATCATTTTGTTTGTCAAAACAAATGATCTCTCATTTATATGCTTCAAGTTGTTTTTGAAGGGAATAAAGAAACAACCTTCATAAGGTTCAAAGTGTTGAAGAACATTAGTATGTTTAAGAACATCAGAATGTTCAGCATAAAGTACAACTGCCTAAAAGGAAGAAGCCTAGAAGAAACATTCTGAGTTTCATATGTATGAACTCAGAAGGAGTTCAGAAGGTTGTTCAGAAGGTTGCTGAGAAGGTTCGTTAGAGCAAACCCATAAATCAATGTCCACACCAAGAACATGCAAGAACAGATGTGACATGAACATATCTTATGCAGAAAATGATTTTGACTTTGGATCAAGAAATCATTAAAGACATTTATGGTGATTAAAGGATTAATGGACTTTGATAGTTCTTGGTATTTGTGTGTTCTTGAGTGATTAACCAAGCCCATAAGGTTGGACAGAGTTCAGAAGGTTGTTCTGATGAACATCAAGAACCAAGCCCGGAAATTCATGAAACAAATGAAGAACATGCAAGGTTCACGTGACATAAATAAAAGCTCAGTAAAGTACATTGACTAAGATCAATCAAGGAATAAAGGCATTTATTTGATTAAAGTCAAAAAGGGCATCTTCAATATTCATTCAAGACTATGAACAATTGAATTACTAAACATTAGGAATATTCCATTAAGAATATCATCCTAGATGTTTTCCATACTGCACTTCATTGATGTTTTACTATTTGGAACATTCTGAAGTCCCCTAAGTTCAGAAAGTTCGATCATGCTCCATGCTTTTTCCGAAATGAACAGTACAGTGGTTGGAAAGTAAAAAGCAAAAGCAAAAGCAACAAGCAAGATAAAGTCTGATTCAACAGGAAATCGGCACATAAGGGAGTTGGTACTGTACAAAGTAAACCAAATCTCCTAAAGCATGGAAGTGAAGTGACAGTTCCACTTTATCAATCCTGCACTAGTTCCAAGACAGATTTCAAAGAAGATCTGATCCAGGAACATTCTGAAGTACGTCCAAGAACAATCTTTATAGTACAACCCAGAAATTCATGTGATATTCATATGATGAAACCGATAAACACATCTGACCGTTCGTCCACATGAACCCAGATGAAAATCATGATGAACACAACAACATTCTGAAGTATTTCAGTTTGCCCAGAATTTCAAGTAAAAGTTGGTGGGTCCCAAGACACGTGGCACAAGACTATTGGTCACACTCCAACGGCTATATAAGCCCAAGAACTCTATAAATAGAAGGGAAAGGCTCAGCATTACTTGCACCATTGCAAAGCATACAAGAAAAACAACATAAGAGTTTTTTGAAGCTTTAGCAAAAATCGATCACCACAAAGATTCCAAGAAGTCTTTAAAAGTGTAAATCAAATCTTTCTGTTATCTCTTTAAAGATAACTTTTTCCTCCATTCTCCTTTTGTGTGTTTCTACAAACACTCAAACTTCATACAAATTGTAATCAAAGTCTCATCTAGCTTTAGGGGTACTAAAATGTTAGTTTGAGCAATGGTTGTAAAAGTCTAAGTGAGTAACTTAGCAAGAAGGTGCAAGCCTGCTGAGGATTAGGAATACAGAGTTGTAATTGTTCAGGTGAACAAAGATTGTAAGGTGCAGAATTTGAGAGGTTATCTCAAGCATCATAGTGGAAACTCTCACAAGATTGTGAGGAGTGGACTAACCCACATTGGGTGAACCATTATAAATTTATGTGTGTTCTTCTTCTCTTCCTTAAACTCTTTACATACTGCATACACAACACACACAAACACATTTATTTAATTAAACAATTTTTACATTAACACTTCAGAACGTTCTGAAGTCTGTTTACTAACTTAACTATTCCAAGTAAACAACAGGAGAATTAATTTTAAGTTACAGATTTTATTCTTAAAGGGTCACAATTCAAACCCCCCCTTCCTTGTGACTATTTTATCTACTTCAATTGGCATCAGAGCCCGGTTCTAAGGGTTTGAACACTTAAACAAGTGTTAGAGAAAAGATTCAGAAGGAAGTAATGTCAAAACCTGCAAATCAAAGTGCATGTCACATATGCAACAATGTGGAATATTTCAAAACCAAATGCCCTCTAAAGAAGAAAATGCAAAGATGGCAACTAGAGATGATTTTGAAGAAAAAGACGAAGGCAACACATGGGTAAAGACAAACACAAAAAGTGAAGAGGTAAGAAATTATAATTCTTATCTTTTATATAAAGTGTTTAATAATATCTCTTATGACTCATACATTTTATCTTAAAAGTATGAACTTTTAAATAATAAATTTTCTTGTATAAAGAAATAAAATATGAAACTACTAATCTTGAATGATATATATCTTAAAACCATTCAAAAATTGTAGCACTCTCATTTTAAAATAATTGAGAAACATAAGATCCTCAATGAGTAAAAATTTGTAAGATTTAGATAAGTCTGAATTTTTGAAACAAAATGTTATTTTGAAAAGGGAAGTAAAATTTTGAAAAAGGACATAACCAACTCTCTAAAGTTTGTTAAGACCTTTCAAAAAAAATGGTTTAGGATTCATAACCTATCACAAACAAAATATTCATGAAAACATTTTCTACCAAACAAAAGTGAGAAGGTGAAAGAAAAATGTTCATTTTGAAAAAGAATTCAATATTCTGAACCTGTATGTTTTTTTTTATAAAAAGAAACTTGAGAAAAATCCTCATTTCAAAAAGACATTTTATCCTAGATTAAAATACTCTAAGAAGGTTAGAATATAATGTTTTTTTGTTATAACATATATTATTGTCTAGGATCAGTTTGTAAAAGTGTTTTCATAAAAGATCTAAATATTTTTTACACTAAATTAGAATGATCTCAAAAGGTTGAGATTGGTAAAATATAATTTTCTTATTTCAACAAATCTGATCATCCTAAATCAGAATGTGGTCATAAGAAAGAATCTCTCAAGAAGAGAAACACTAACCTCCAAGGACTCAAAGCAATACGAGTACCAAAAGCTTTACCAATTTGTGATGCAGGAATGTATTCTAAATTTCTAGGAAAAGTTTCATTCATGGACAAATTATGTTCAAGAAATATATGGAGATCAAAATGATGAAGATTCAGAAACTTCTCAAGATGATGATGAGTTGTTCTAGAACAATGGAACAATTTAAAATGAGTTCAAGTCAAAGAACCAAAACTTCATTTATTTGCACACCTCTAATAAGCTATCATCAGTCATCACCTAAACATGAACCACAACCTATTCTAGAATACACCAAACCTAATCATGATTCCACAAATCTCAAGATGTCCCTAAAATCCTCCAGAACATGATTAGGAACACATTACTCCCTATATATGGAACCTTTGATGTTGATACTGATTTATGTATCATGTATCATCTCATGACCAAAACAAAACTCAACCTCTGCTTCATAATCCTTCAATACATGATTGATTCTTGTTTGGCTATCAAACAAAAAGTTGTTGAGTTGCCATATGGGATCCATATGACACTATCTTTAAGGCTTGACAAGTATCCTTAGAAGGTGAAAAAAGTAAATACACCTTCATGAGATTCAGAACCAAAATCTTAGGACAACTTCACATCACCACTTCAAACATGCCAACCCCTCCAACTTCAGAAACATCTAGATCAGTGAAAAGACATGCAAATCAGAAAGTTCAGAAAACTAGGAAGAAAAGAAGAGTTTAGAAGGTTAGAAACCTATCCAAGATTCAGAAGGAAGAAGGAGATGGATCTCCTGGAAATATGGAAGATAATGAAGCTCATTCTCCTCCAGCACTGGAGTTGTTTCAACAAGTTACTAAGCTTGCTAGAAAAGCAGTTTAGAATGTTGCTGGTGAGAATAAAGAACTAATTCAGAAAGAAAAATGAGTTGTTGAAGAAGAAACTATGCAAGATGAGGTTGTCACTCAAATGGAAGATGATGAGATACCTCAAGAGGCTCATATGGCTAATGTAATCACTAAAGAAGAAAGTCATAAAATTGACCCATCTGGTGATGCATCTCTTCAAAAAGAAGTTGAGAATGTTGTTGAAAAGGAACATCAGAAGGCTGACACACCTCAGAATGTTGAAGAAAACCGTCTTGACCAAGATCAGAGAGTTGAAGAAAATACTGAGCAAAGTGCTCAAGAAGTTGTTGAAGATACTCAAGAATTTGTAGAAATCTTGGCTTCTAAGATGATGAGTGGAGAAAATGCTCAATCACAAGAAGATGACCAAATGGAATTTTCAACTAGTTTTGACCTCAACATAGAAGATCTAAACTCAAACTTCAATACTGATGTGTTTCAAGATGATCAGGAAACAACTCAGATTGTTCAAGAAAAATCTGAAACTGATGATCAGAATGTTCAAGTGTCTACGATCAAAATGTTCAAGAAAATGCTCATGACGCTGAAGCTACTCAATCTAAAAAGTTGAAAGCTTCAAAGTTCATCCCTCTGTTTTCAAGCAAGATAGAAATGATCGGCCTTGAGAAAATTGGTCAATAAGAGTTATTACTCAAAGAAGATTAGAGAATGTTGGATCAAACAACAAGGGGAAATACAAGTCCTTCAATATCAAGTATCTACCCAAGATTCTAAACAATCTTTGCATTCACTCGCTACAATGAGTGGAAGTGTTTGAGAATGTCATTAATGTTGATCATGCATCATATATCATGTTCTCAACAAATTGTCTTTCAATCTCAACTACATGATTCTGCAACATATGATTGAAGAAAAAGAAGACTTCTCATATTCTATATGAATAGGCTTGCACACTCACATTCAAGCATTTTAAGATGTCTCTAAAAAAGTGAAGTGTATGAGAAGGATTATCAAATCTTTAACATAAAGAATTTGACAACAATGAGGGTCCTCTAATAATGGATCAAGACATCCCTGGAGAAACCTTCCAAAAAGTTTCTGACATTGCTAAGGAAGTTGTTCAGAAAGCTGATGAAGTTCATAATGTTGAAGAACTTCGAAAAATTGATGGTGCAGCTAAGAAAGAGAGTCAGCTAGCTGACGGTACACCTCAGAAAGATGATAGAATTCTCATTGCTGCTTATGAGGTTCAGGAAGTGATGAGTCAATAAATTAGTGTTTTTTATATATTATTTGAGTTCGTTTTAATTAGATTTGATTTCGTTTTATTTAATATTATTTCCTTTTTAGAATTATTTTACTTCAATTGCAAATTATTATAATTCAGGAACAAATATTCTAAATAATAAGTCTTGGAGCAAAAGAAAGAGGTTTGGAGCTGATTCGGGATGAAAATATGAAGATTCGGTACAAAAATACGACGTCCCCCAAGTCAGAAGCTTGGCACGGCCCGTGCCTGCAGTGGCACGGCCGTGCCACCTCCCAGAATCCCTTTTGCTGCTTTTCTGCTTCCCGGACAAGCTAC
>Ga0228710_1012656_pt1 | contig 10376 bp, 3 predicted proteins | sample MedpolnodulmetaG_FD_177995 | JGI IMG/M metagenome (GOLD analysis project Ga0228710, IMG submission 177995) | Root nodule microbial communities from Medicago polymorpha collected in Santa Monica, California, United States - pink nodules | ecosystem: Host-associated > Plants > Roots > Nodule... | reverse complement strand
TGGTTCTTTATTTTTAGCTTATTTATTTATTTTATTACCATATGCATTTTATTTTTTTTGTCATTTATATTATTGAGGGAAAGGGGAAAGGGGACTTTCAGTTTGGATCCAACGTCCTTATAAAATCCCTCTCACTTTAGTTAATTTCATCACGCTTAATTTTTAGACCTTAGATAGAATAACCAAAATCTCAAAAAACATTCAAATAGTCAAAAATCGCAAAAATATCTTTCTTAAAAAACCTTGGAATTCAAAACAAGTGACTCCTATTTTTTCAAATCAAACTTCAATCAATTTTAATCATATTTAGACTTTTTTTCAAATCTTAAAATCAATCAAATCGCATTTTATTCTTCTATGTCATTTCGACCTCTTATCCTCTCAAAAACATTTTCAAAAATCAATTGCATCACATTTTATTCTTCTATGCCGTTTTGGCCTCTTACCTCTTCTAAAAACTTTTTTTCAAACTTTAAAATCAACCAAAACAAATCACTAGGCTTTTTACCCCGAACTACATGATTTTGATCTCATTCGGGTATGTAGGCAAAAGACTCTGTCTTTTCAAATCAACAAAATAGCAAAAACATTTTCTTTTTTCTTCATTCACAATTAGAGGAACACAACACAAGTATAAGGTATACTTTGTCGGGTGCAGAAATGTACAGGAATTGAAACAAGCATATAAGATGAGACTACACCCATTCTTACTCACTACTCAGAGAACCAACAACACTTAAAATCACTTGATACCGATTGTGTAATTTGTACATCTATATGGTGATAACTTTGATGACAATCTTGTTTTTCTTTCTTCTTATTGGTCAAAAACTACTGAGAGAGAAAAGGGAAGGTAGATGATAAGAATATCATGTGAGTATGAGAGAAAAAGTTGTTTAAAAATTGTCATGAGAGAAAAAGTTGTTTAAAAATTGTCATAAAATGGTTGTACAAATATCATTTTTCATGTTACCAATTAAACTAACCAAGAGCTATAATACAAGTAAACACCACAAACTATTCAAACACCAACCATGTTCTAATGCATAAAAAAGCTCAAAACTTATGATCCGTCCTGCATCCTCGATATATCACACCAAATAATAATCGATCCAAAGCTGAGCAATATACATGATCAACTGAACTGCAATTTAAATCGCAAAGACAACATCAATTGATGCCTTCTGCCCAGACCATTCCGAAGTTAAAAAATGCCATTTTCTTTTAAGGATAGTAGGAAATACTCTCAGTATGCCAAGAAAACCATTTAGAAAATTATTGTTTTTTTTCTTCTAAGATTTAGCTGGTGTTTGGTGTAACGGTGGTGTAAATGTATCGTTGCGTTTAGTGTGAAGCTCAATCAGGTAGCTTAATAAAATTGCGGTGAGAACAGTTTCGTAACACGAGATTGGCTGTTTGTACGCGTTAGCAAACATGCTCAGTTTCGTTACACGAGATTGGCTGTTTGTACGCGTTAGGAAACATGCTATTAGAAAATTATTGTTGTAGTTAGGGTGCTGGAAAAAAAAATATGTTTGCCATTCATTTTTTGTTTACCCAAAGCGACAAAAAATCTCGAATTGGATAGGAAATAGGATCTAAGCAGTGTTGCATAATGTAACAGCCCGATTTTCACTAGATTTAATTTTAATTATTTTTCTGTGTGTTTAATTGTGCTTGTGTGTGATTAATTGCCTCTGTGTGTATTTTGGGTTAGGATTAGCGGATTTCGGTGTAGAAGGGTATTATAGTCATTTTAGACTCAGGGGTATTTTGGTCATTTTGTGAGCAGGGGTAAATTAGTAATTTAATGGTGAGAGTTATTTTTTGTGTTTCAAGTGAGAACCATTAGTTTTACTAAGTTACTATTCGGTAGTGATAATTAGTTTCGAACTGGTAATTATTCGATAACTTTTAACCGTTAGTGGATAGAAACTTTGGGAGTTAGTTTATAAGTATAGTGAGCCCATTAAGACATTAAGTGGGTTAAGCCCAATTATGTAGAGAATATATAAGTATTAGTCATTAAATAAAATAGGGTTACATAATCATTTTACACATTTTGAGAAGAGGTAGAGAGAGAAAGAGCAAGAGGAAGAAGAGAGGGTTTGAAGAGAGAGGCTTGAAGAACGAAGAGATGATAGAGATTCTAGGAGCTTAATTGAAGCTTTTGCTAGGATAATTGCTTATTGAGGTAAGGGGGTTAGATTTCAATCATAATCTCTTAGTTTAATTTCTTCTCTAATTTTATGCATAAGTGCTTAATTGTGAAAAATGATTATTGTGATTTTAATTGGTGAAATTCGTGCTTATGTTTGGATGCAATGTTTGGGTATATGAATTTGAAGATAATTAAGTTGTTAATTTTGAATTTTAGATGCTTATGATGTATATACATGTATGCTTATGTTTTAACCAAAATTGATGAAGAATGAATTGTTGTTGATGAATTCATGTTTGATTGATGTTGTTGTTGTCATGAGGTGTTGTTGTTGATGATTCATACCTTGGGTGTTCATAATTACAGATTTGTGGTATGAATTGAGTTGTTGTTGAGGGTTTTGTAAAAATGGATTGAATTGATGAATTGTGTTGAAATGATATTTGATTTCATGTTTAATGTGTTTTTGAAAGCCCTTTTGAGTTCATGAACCTGTAAACAATCTTTGTAAACATATTTGGGTGTTGGGAGATCAAAATTGGGGATTTTGGGTGAAAAAGGGGAAGAACCCGAAAGTTGCTGTGCAGAACTGATGACTGTACGCTTAAGCGTGCTCCCAAGTGTGCTCCAAGCGTACATCCACTGTTAGCTACTGGAACCTGCACACTTAAGCGTACAGGTGGACGCTTAAGCGTACAAGTCCAGTTTCAGCAACTTTTGATTTTCGTTCCGGGCTTTCGGGGACCAATCCGAGCTTTGTAAAACACTCCTTTCAACTTGTTTAATTATTGTTTATGCTCTTAAACCTATTGGAACATCTCATTGATGAGATTGGACTTGATTTTGTGATTTTGAACTTAACTTTTGAAAATTGTCTAAGAACGTCGATTTTTCCGAAACTTGTTTTTCTCAAGGAAATGGACTAGGGTTAAGGTTGTATACTGATTATATGATTTCTAAAAATGGTAGTGATTGGTTTCATTGAGTTTTAACTTGTTTTGCTTTGAAAATGGAATTCTTTTGGAAAAGTAAAATGAGAGACGAACTTTGTCGAAAATGGTCTTTAAGGTCGAGTACCTTGCAAATCTTTCATGAATAGCTTCATATGATTGAATGAGGATATGTGAATGATTGTTAGGTGTTGAAAATGATGTTTAGCATAAAATGTTGTATTTTCTCCTTTACTTGGAATGTGAGAAAGTGTATGAAGTCGTGGAGCCATATTATATAGTTGATGTGGATTAACATACATATGACAATCGATGTGGATGTTTGTTGATAATGTGATGAGGACTCTTAATTGAATTATGAATTGTTGATTGTGTGGGCGTAAATACTTGATAATGCAATTGTTGTTGAAGTTGGTCAATGTAAATGGAGGTGTACTTTTACATTGTTGTTGGTGGATGTATATGTTGAAAGTTTTGCATTATTGGGTCTTTGCTTGTGTGTCCATGCATCATAATTCATATTGAGTCATATGAGAAATGTAAAAGGAGGTGCACTTTTACATAGTTGAATCGTAAGAGGAGGTGTACTCTTACATGAGATGTTCGGTTGACATCTAGTTGTCAGTGATATGGTGCCACATGCATATATGTGTCGTATATAGGTGCATATCATATTGGCATGAGTCTTAAGTGATGTATGTGAATGATGGTTGTTGTTGGTAAGTGTGTTGATGAATATATACTCGTGACATTATAATTGTTGTGTGTATATGCATATGAAAGTTAATTGCTCCTGATAATTAATTGAGATTTAATTGATTCATTTATGTCAAAATGTTTATGTTGATTATGATTGATGTGATGCTTACCCCCAGTGGTTTTGACCGCCTACCTGTTTGTATGAATGGGTAGACGGAGTGCAGGAGTAGTTTGCTTTTGGTGAGTGCTTGGATAACGGAAGCTAATCTCCGTTATCGTTTCTTGGAGTCTTAGATTAGGCTCTGATTAGGATGTCGGTCTTTATGTTTGTTGGATTTATTTATTATTGAGATTTAACCCATATGTCGGGATTGAGAGATTTTATATGATGATGTATATTGATCTCATGGCATGTACACTTTGGAGATGTATGATTTATATCCGCTGCGACTGTTCAGAATTTATATATACATGCATGTTGTTCGAATTTTGTTGATGACGTAGCGTCTATTTCTTGAATATATGTTTTATTCGCGTGTTTTATCGCTTTAATAGAAATAGGGCATTACACATAACAAAATGACATGTGGCATTTAAAATAATCAACGGTTGAGATGCACCTATATATAAATTAGGTGTAAACCTATATATCCATAATTATGTGTCACGAATGTAAGCATCTCTCACTTCAGTGCTGCCGCGGAATCTTATTTGTTCAATGTAAGCATATCCCTTCCTCACTTGTGTTGTCTTTGAAATTCATTGTTTTAACATAACTTACCATTGCAATCCAACATTAATTTGTCGCTGAATGAAATTTTCTTCTGTATGAGATAATAATAAATCAACGTGGGTGTTCACGGATTTTTACTCAAACATGTTAAGTGACACGATCAAACTCAATCGGTTTGGATTGTTTCTTGTTTTGAATGTACTCATAATATTTTGAGTTTCTTTTTTCACCCTTCTCGCCGCCCATTCGTATTCTGAAATCTGAAATGTAGTAGGCTGTTGTAGGGTGTTTTAAGTGTTGTTTGTTGTTAGGATTCTGTAATTTGAAATGTTATAGGGCACGCGAGAAGGCCAAAGGGTGAAAGAACGAAAGTTCTCTAATTTTTATGTCAAACCAGAACTGACCCAGTCCAATGATGAGCATATAGGGTTTTTTTTTTCTAGGTTTTTTTTTTAATCAAGTAGTTTATTGACTAGAAATCCACCTAGTTAAATGCACGAGACCATTTTTTATTTACTCCCAAGGTCCATACAAAGGGTCGAAGGGAGTATATAATTAAATGACATTCTCTTTTATTTTATGAAAATTCTAACATTCACGCATTCTATCACTTTGTTGCAGAATCGCTTTTGTTTTCTGTGAGGTAATCATAATGAAGAGAGGAAGGCATGATCATAACCAAGAGAAGAATGAAGACAGGCTCAGTGTCTTACCCGAGTGTATTCTACTTCACATTCTCTCCTTTTTGGACCTAGAAGAGGTAGTCCAAACTTGTATTCTCTCCAAAACATGGAAGAATCTCTGGAAATATCTTCCCATCCTTAAATTAACGTCTAGACACTTTAAGAAGAATCTCAAGGGTTTCACCAAATTTGTGTCTCAGATCTTGTCTCTTCGCAATGACTCAACAGCACTGCACACACTTGATTTTCACTGTCGGGGTAGCCTGGAGCTTCACATACTCGAAAGAATTTTGAAATATGCTTTTTCACATAATGTCCAGCGATTAGGAGTTGATGTCTCTTGTAATATTCCCCAATTTCCTCTTTCCTTCTTTTCGTGTCACACATTAAGGTTTCTTAACCTTCGTATTCACTTTTTCACTCTTTCGAATTTATTTCCTGATTCTCTGGATTTACCAGCATTAACCAACCTGTCTCTACAAGGCTTTCTCTTTTGTGTCGGCGATGATGGTCGTGCCAATCCCTTTTCAACATTAAACAAGTTGAATAGTTTGATCATTAACAGATGTGCAGTTCGTGATAAACAAAACCTCTACATATCGAGTGCCACACTTGCCAATTTAACATTAATAAATGATTTTTCTTCATCTGGGATCAAATTTCAGTTATCGACTCCAAGTCTTTGTACCTTTGCTTATCGGGGGCATGTTGGTTTTCAAAAACTCTTCACGAGCAATAGCAATCTCTCTTCAATCAAACATGTAAATCTTGATGTAAGTATTGGTTTTGGAATGCGGTCAAATTCTGCAGATAATCCTTTGCTTCTACTCGACTTGCTGGTCGAGCTTGCTAATGTTGAATCATTGACAGTTTCTTCATTCACTCTTCAGGTAATTTAAGGAATCTTTGATCTTGAGAAAATTAAGCCGTTTCACTTTCAGTTTTCACACTTTTTATTACATCATATTATCTTCCATTCTTGCTGATTTAGAGTCTTCTGTCATTGATTAGGTTCTCTCCTTAGTTCATGATTTATCGAAGGTTGAATTCAATTCTTTGCATAACTTGAAGTCACTTAAAGTAAATACTTACCAACAATCAATACCAGATGGAATATTGGACTTTTTGCTTCAAAATGCTCCATCAACAAAGGTTGACATACATCGATTAAGGTAAATATACATTCAACTTATTAAACACAATTTTTGTGGTTTGTTTATTGTCTTCTTTTTTGTTTTTGTTTCCTCGGCCCCTATTTACATGTTTGATTATATTGGCTAACTCACTTGAATTTTTTTCCTTATAAATGTTTAATGAAATGTTAAGTTGATATGTTTTGGAATAGTCTCACTAATTTCTTGGTTCTTATTTTCCATTTGATTGGTATTTGTTTTGGTTTTCCATTTTTGCAACATAGATGCTGATGTATGGATTGACTTCCTACTTTCTTGATTTCTTGATGCTCTATTGTCTGATAAAATGAAAATGACCTACTTATGTACATGTATGGCTTGTAATATATGAATCCTTGTGACATTTTCCCTTTTTCTTTTATTTTGTGTATCAAATCCCTAGAGTAACAACTAACCGCAGCGCATCTATTCATTTTCTTGAATTCCATAAAAGAATATTTCCAATGTATGATGTGCTTGGGAGAAAATCAAATTAAGTTGAATTCCGCTGTCAAGAAATCAGTAACATTCGATCTAATGGTTCACCTTTTGACTTTAGTATGAATTGTTTGATTGACATCAGAATGCTCTGTAACTGTGTCGGTATGATTAATGAGCTATTATACAATTTTATGGTTTTTTATTTTGTCTAACTGTCATAGTATTGAGCTCTTTGTTGTCATTTTGTTTTCGCAGCGGTCATCCTTTATTGTTGTGAAGAACATTACATATTGGATGTGTTTCATACATATTGGAAGTTACTTGTGTTTGACATGTTTATCTTAACTCACTTGGGGAGCTCGTTTATATTTAGCTTTGAAGCCTCGGTTTTATGTATTTTACATTGTTATGAATTCTGCTTCAAACACTATCACTATCTCTTTAACTTAGTAATATAGAAACTTATATATTTCTATAGCCTATGTAGTCAATAGCTTCCATAGTGATGTAGCGTAGCTTAGTAACCTATAGACATTGCGCAAAACATTATTGTGTTACAGTTTTAATTTTTTGCTGTATTGCTTTATAATGGAAGTTAATAAGGGGCCTAATACTAAGGTAACTGGTAACCATGTTTTTTCTGAAACAAGATTTGAGGTGTAGATACTCTTCGCCTGGTTCAACAATCAATTACATCAGACAGTGCCAAAGAAAGAATAGTCAAAGTTTGAGAGTGTTTGATATTAATGTTGTACTTTATTGTCAAAGTTTAATTACCAAACCTGATATTGCCTAGTGGACTGAAGTTATTAAGCACTTATGCTACTAGAAACTATGAAACTTGGTTAAAATACATTCTTTGTTCCTGTTTATACTTTATTTGCCAATTTTGGAATGCAGCTTTTTATTTTAAAACTCGGTATCTGATTCAAGGAGTGACTAATCCGAGTTGTCTACTTACGGGTCTCATTTAAAAATCAAAGCAAAGTTCTGTATGGATTAATCCATCGAAATTGATAATGAGAGGAATCAAAACTGAGACTTTAAGAGAAACACACTCCAAGATACTGGCTAAACCATCAATTCAATTCAAATGGACTGGTTTCTAGATATCTACCTGTGTTTTGATTTCTTTTGGGATTTTACATTGTAAAAGTAAAGTACGAGTCTCTACTTTGTGAATCACAATTTGATATTTGTGTATCTGTTTGTGGTATTTTTACGAATTGGTTCGCATAAATTCCTCTATAATTCCTCGAAATCGGTGAACCGAAATATGTGAAAATCAAAGAAAGTGGAAGACGAGGTTTAGCATGAGATAAGGATAAAAGAAAACCCATGGTGGTGCAAATAAATTTTGCACAAAACTTGGAGAAAGAAAACGTTTCTTACAAAATAACAATGATAAAAAAAGTCGATATCAACAAAGGTTTTAAGTATACACTAGTTTGTTGTAGTCGACTATTATAATCCTTATACTTTTTTCTCACAATTATTTAAATTAACTAGTTAAATATTAAGAGATTTTGAGTACCATAGCAGAGTTGAAAAATACTCACATCGGGTAAAATAGATCTTTTTCTTATAAATTTGTTGATAGCTTACTATACTTGATTAGGTAATACGAGACTCTATACCCAGACTCTATACCTTTATTAGTATCAAATTTTTCACATGTAACGTATCGTGAGCCTGTACAAATGAGAATTGAAAATTATGTTAACTATGGTTGTGGTTATAACGAACTATACAACCGGTAACGACCAAAACAACCGGTAACGACCAAATTATTCGATTTGTTTAATGTCGAAAAGGGGATTAACACGGCCATCATTGCTGACACACAAGATAAAGCCTTGTAGAGACATGTTCTTTATTTCTGGAAAATTTAAATTTAGAGAATTAGGAAATAAATATTTACGAGGATAATAGTCAAGACTGAGGTTAAGATACGATAATGTGTGACAAGAAATGAATAAAGGGAAAATTGTGGAATATAACAATCAACATCAACTCATAATTGCTGAACTTTACATGAGAATGCATATTTCAAAATTCTTGAGTGTGTAATGTTACTCTACGGTGAAAATTGAGGGCTTGCAGTGCAATCGTGTCATTGCGAAGAGACAAAATGAGAGGCACAGATTTTGTGAAACCCTTGAGATTCTTTCTCAAGTGTCTAGAACTTATTTTAAGGGTGGGAAGATACTTCCATATATTCTTCCAAATATTTTGATGGTTATGCCTTTCTCTCTTCATTGTGATTATCTCGCAGAGAAAAGAAAGCAAAAGCAAAGTGTTGGACTGCGATGGTTAATTAGGTTGAAAATCATAAACTTTGATGCGAGGGATGATGCCTATATTGATTGTTGTTTTGAAGTCACAAGATTGTTGAAATCTCGATGCAGTTGGAATGAAGAAACAAACTGGAGAACAAATGTTCTTTATTTTCTTAATGAATATTTATTTAATATCTAAAACTGGAGTCTCATCTCAACCTTTAATTTTTTTTCAATGCCACATGTCATTTGGTTAGGCAATAAATAGAGTTCTAATTTTTTGATAATGCTCATATGATCGCAATGATTTGGGAACAAATCACTCCCCAAAATACATAGCCATTAAAAAACTAAAAAAAATAAACTCACCTTATCTTAAAAATATACAATTTTTTTAATTCATTTTTCTTACTACTTTTTTCAAATATGTGAATGTGTACAAATATTATAATCCATTATAGAAATTGGAAATATATGCACACGAGAATGAATTTTCTCAAGTGTGATTTTCACATAAGATAAAGTATGATATCTAATCATTCATGTTCATCACATCTAAATTTATCATGTGTTTCCATCTTCTTTTAAAAGATGAAAGATCACACTTTATTTCTCTCATGTGAAAAGTACACATGAGATATACATTTGTCTAAAATGTGAAGGATCCATCAATTACAAACTCAATGAAAACGAAAAAATAGAATAACGAAATCGCAACAGAACAACATTGAAAACAAACGTAATTGTTAATAAACATAGTGAAACTCACAAGAAAACACAACTTTGTCAATAGTTCGCAAACATTGACTCGTTTGTTGGTTTGCATATCACCAATCACATGTCTGTTTTTAGGACTTGTGAATTGGGATTGGGAGACGAAAAAATGGATTATAGGAACGAGCCAATAAAATCAAAGTCTTAAGAATAAAGATTATATTTTTCTGGAATGTTCGAGGAATTGGTAACTTCGACACTAGAGTTACTATAATGAATTTATTTTTGTTTCATACACCTTTGTTATTATTTATTGCGGAACCTATTGTTGGAACATTGATGTGAAGATGGAAATAAATTGGAAGGTTGGAAGATTAAACACCAAGTTATTAAACTTTGATCTAATGTTGTGTGAATTGAAAAAATAGAGTGTGGGAGTCCCACATAAAATAGAACATACACATTAGTAGTGTTTAAATAGTGGTATTTAATTTTAAATACCTGATAATGATGAAAATAATAATAATTATTATTATTTATTCAT
>Ga0228710_1012651_pt1 | contig 10379 bp, 6 predicted proteins | sample MedpolnodulmetaG_FD_177995 | JGI IMG/M metagenome (GOLD analysis project Ga0228710, IMG submission 177995) | Root nodule microbial communities from Medicago polymorpha collected in Santa Monica, California, United States - pink nodules | ecosystem: Host-associated > Plants > Roots > Nodule... | reverse complement strand
ATATATAATTACATAAAATTCTCTCTTCAAAAAAAAAAATTACATAAAATTCTTATTTGTTAACGTGCTTTAAAAAAATATGTGCTTGTTTATCTCTAACATAAATGTATTCAAGTCAAATTTTTTTCTGTTGCAGAATGCAGCTAGACAAGACAGATAAACATTCAAAGGTTGGAACAATTAAAATACTTGGTATTTAAATAAAAATTATGACAAGTATAAGGTATATATATTTTATTGATTTATAATATTTTTAAATGTAGGGATATGATTATTTTAATATTAATTTATACTAAAATAAGTGTATTCTTAAAAACATATGAGAAATTGTATTGATTTATGGTCTCCTATGTATATTGAAAAGATAATCCTTATGGCGATAAATTAGCTTATTTTGAATTTTTCTATCAAACCTTCATTTCTGAATTTTTATTCTGACATTTATTGATCCAAATTATTTTAGCCAACCGTTTGGTTTACCTTCTTATCACTATGCTTAATTACATTAATATTAGTGATTATTATATGTTATAGCAGTGGAATGTTTTTCTAAGAGTTGCACATCATCATAGTTCCAGCTTAAAAAAACATCCAAGCTTTCAAAATTCCAAAGATACATTCCAATATTAATATGCTTTAAAGATCATAGTTTGGAATTTGCGAAAGACATGTCTTTTCTGAATCTTATAACAGAATCAGATGCTTCTAATGTGGTTTTGACGTTGAATGCTCCCCAACATTCTTCCAACTATGTTGCCTCTATTATTCGAGATTGTATTAATTTTAAAGGTAGTTTCCGTGGTTTAATTTTTTTGCATGGTAGGTGAGAAATCAACCAAACTGCTCATTATTTAGCTAAATATGCTCTTAAGTATTTAGATTGCATATGGATCGAATGAACTCCGCCCTGTATTTTTGCAGTCTTGGCTTTTGAGTTATTCTCACACTTTCTTTAGTGAAATTGTCTTTAACATAAAAAGAAAAAGATCATAGATACATGTTCAACCTAAAATGCTAACTTAAATGAAAGCTTTTTAGTAACATTCTAATAAAAAATAACAGCAAAGAATCAAATTAACATATTGTTTCATTTTATTTTTTCTTTTAATTCTATAAAAGCTTAAGTCTATTGCATTAAGGCGGGACCAATGTTGTTGAATTTTAATATATCGAACACTTTTTGTGAGTGAAAATAAAGAGATCAAAACTATAAATCGAACCTTTATTTTATAATATTTACTCCAAAAATAATAAATTATTTATCAGCCATAGCATGAATTTGGTTTCATTCCCAACTAATTATTGAAATATGCACAATTTTTTTCCTATCAAAACAAATACTGAATCACTAATACTATGGTGAAAAATTAAGAGAAAATTAACAAACTATTTTTTGAATTGAATTAACTGAATATTACTCAAACTATATTTTAGAGGTGACACATCATCAACATTTCTAGTTTAAAAATAATTCAAAGTTGTTACTAATTGGGGGAAAATGAAAGGGTTATTGTTGGCCGTGAATTAATTGATCGAATAAAAATAGTGCAGTTGAAACAAAAATGAACTGAAGGATGAAATATAATGTGAAGTATTCGTAAGATATCTATTAAATCATTGAAGGAATAGTGTCCTATAAGTCACTTTTTTTTGTCACAGTCGTATAAGCCACTCTATGTTCCTTTTCTAAATAAATCTAAATAAATTATGACTGGATAGGAATTTATGAATTAGTGTGGAGGATGATAGATTTTTTTTTGTTGAAAGAGATAGACTTTTTTTTTTATTGTTTTGGAGAGTAGTTTATAAATGGAGCTACACCTAATAAATTACGAGTTTTAATATTGTTTCAATGTAAAATTTGTAAACTTTGACCATAATTGCTTTGGATGTTTAATTAGAGATGAGAAACTTCTCTAAAGCATGACACATAAGCACAATGAAGGCCTAAGATAGATAGATGGCTTAGCAAGGCATATGATTGCATTAAAAAAATGGTAAGCTATACCAAACTAAGTTCCTCAAAACATAAATCAATGTAATATATGATATTCGAGAAAACTTCAATTTATCTGAGTTTGAGATGAAATTTTATGCAATATACAACCTTCTCCAATATCATATAATCAAACAAAAATAATTTTTACTTTTAAATATTAATCATAATTCCTAAAAAAAATATGTCATCATGAGTTGGATAACAAACAAACCTAATTAAATACGTTCTATGAAAATGTAAGATGACCAAATATCCAAATCAATGTATAAAAAAGCATATCAAAAGAAACTAAATACAAAACGAAATTTGAGAGAACAACTTTAATGTAAAGACCATGAACAAACTTATTCCAAAAATATATCACACTTCCAAAAAAAAAAATCAACTATTTTTAAAAGGATTTTCTATAATAAATTATGAGGAAAAAAATACTAACTCAACTATCAAAAAGGTCATCAACAAATAGGTGTGAAAAGGAAGAAAGCTATTAAAATAAATTAATAGGTATAAAAGTACATCTTAAAAATTCATAAGACATATAGGTAAAAGTACATCTTAGTAATCACACCACTTTCTATTGTTATGAACAAAATCTGAAAATAAAACTGCATTAGTCTAAAAAAATAATGTGCTCTGTATATATAATCTTCTATGCTATAGGTGTGGCATATATGAACTTCTTTTTGAGAAAACATATCAACCAATTTATAGATCGAAAATGTAAACTCAAAACACAAACAAATAAAGGAAAGGAAAGGAAAGTAAAAGGAGAACCACATCACCTTAACAATGCAGAAAAGCATAAATGGTCATGGGAGTAGAGCTGAGCAATCACGCATATATAAGATAAGATGGGGCAAGATTTTATTGGAAAAATTAAAACGTTCATTATTAGAGTTTCCAATCTAATAAATGGAATTTATTTGGATAGCATAATCAAATATTTGGTATGAACGGATTTTATTTTAACAAATGTGAAGCAACTGTTACATGATAACGTTGGCATTTATTATTTTCTCACAAATGTATGAATGTTGAAAAATGAAACAATTGAACGGGGAAGGTTTGAAAGTTTTTGTAACTTAAATTATTAGAGAAGCTCATGAAAAAAAAATTGATTAAGCTTGACGGTGACTCTTCACTTGGAAGATAGTGCAAGATTAATGTTAATACATGACAACTTTTTAAGGCACTAATAATAATAATAATAGAATAAGAAAGAGTGAATAGTTTTAATTCACACAAAATTATTATTTAGTGGAGGATTAATGAAATATATCAAAGGGTGAAAAGTTAAAAGTGATGTGAGAAGATTTTCTAACAATGAGAAGCTTTCCTAGATGTGCCACATCATCAAAACTCTTGAATAAGAAAGACTCAAGTTTTCTTTACAAAGATATATAGATAGATAGATAGTAAAAATTATTTGATTGTACAAAAGTTTTCCACGTATATAATCTCACTCTCAATTGCAAGTTTGCAACATTGATATTTTGTTCTATTTTTGGGGTTTTCTTTTCTTCTATGATTTGAGTACCATTGTTCATTCATGAAATATTTTATTTTTACTTAATCTAGCTTATTGCCATTTTGGTCTATCACAAAAATACAAAGGTCGAAAGAGTAGGTAATTTTGTCAATCATTTTAATTCCTTTTCAAAATTAAAATATAAAAATCCAACTGATTTAGATACATATTATGTTATTTTGGTGTGTTGCTGTTATTGTATCTTTATAAGTTAAAATTCTTATACATCCTTTAAAAAAAGTAGATTTTTTTTTTTGGTATATATAAAGAAAAAGATCGTTTTGAGTGGCTTCATTTTTTTTTTATCTTAATCCGTTTTCAATTTTCTTTAGGGATCCATTTCTAATACTTTTGGATATCATTATATTTTAGAAAATTCTTATTCCAAAAATATAATTATCTCGTGCGACTTTAAATGTTGTTTACAAAGAAGTTTTCAGAAATTTATAATAACCAATGATCTTAGATATTACATTTCGTTAATGTTTTTATTTAGGAATTTCGAATAATGTTTCTTTCTTCAAATTGTTAATTTACCGTTTTTAGTGTTTGTATGTTTTTATGAAACGTTTTTTTTTTTTATCTTAACATATATTAAAACATAAGACCCGTGTGTCGCACGGATCAACCGTCTAGTTAATTATATTGATTCAACTCATCTATCTATTTGTTGTTGTTATTATCTATATATATATTTACATAAACAACCTTCACCAAAATAGATCAACTTATAACCAATATGTTCTGCATCAAAATACATGCATGTGAACCAAACATCAAATTAACAACATATTCTAAAACGGTTTCCTTCTACTTTGCGCTAACAACTACTTATGATAAGGTCATCAACTAGATTTGTCTGATCATCAAACAATCTTCTAGGAACTATTCACCGAGGGCCTAAAATTTAAAGTCTTGCTTGTCTTGCAAAACAAAACAATTGAGGTAGTTGGTTTGTATGTCTACGCATTAGTCTTCTAATCTTTTGATCAAACTTTCATAGGTAATTCTACCCTTTGTCTTTCTAAGAACCTTGATTAGAGACATTCTAAACAAGGAAATAAAAACTTTTGCTCTTTTCATTTTCTTTATACGAGCCTCAATTAGAGCTTTTACAATCAACCTTCCTCTAATACATCCCCGTTTTTTTTAACAAGCTTGACTCCAAAGGCGTTTTGATTAGGCTGACATGAGGATATGATTATCCCATTTGGATGAGACGTGGGTCTGCCTACTTTCGAGTTTTTCTCATTGGATTTGAAGAGGCCCCCACTTTGGCAAGCGTCTACAGTCATCATGAACGAACATTGAGTATTGACAGTTTCCATGAATTTGCAAAGAGATCGACCATCTATGATTTGCCTATCGGGAAAGGTAACATAATATGTTGGAACAAAATACGTTTAACAAACATTACCCTTAGAGTGGGGGGGATTGTTAGAACGAAAAATGTTTAACATATGTTGCCCTTAGAGTTTTGATGATAACAAAGTATTAAAAATTGTCAATTGGATATGCTAATATTTGTTCAAGTGTACAGGACCATAGACAAAAGTTTATATCTTTATAAGGTTCTGGAAGAGGAAAAGAGAGCAAAAGAATCAACAAAAAGGAAGCTTGAAGCGTCCGAAGAAAAGTGCTCCTGAAGTACAAAGTGCTCCTGAAGTGATGACGTCATCAGAAGCAAGTTCATCGGAAGCGCATCATCAGAAGCAAGATCACCAGAAGTTGAAGTTCATCAGGAGATGAAAAATCTTAGAGATTCAAAGAGCTAGGAATATGGTTTGATCACGTCTAGGCATTGTGAAAGACTGAAAGAGTACAACAACGGCCCTTGAGATGAAATTTGAAAGCATTGGATGCTTAATCTATCAAGAGCGTTGACAAGGGACAATTGTACGAATTGTACAACCACTTCCTCCACTATTTGTTCGTGTCTCTGCAACAAGACAAGGATAACAACTCTGCCTGCAGAAATGTTCCTTCATACAAGGAATGCATTTGAAATTGATCCTTCATAGGACAATAACCATATCAGGCAAAAGATAATTGGTGATTATCAACAAGCTTCAAACGACTCTTTTTGTGTGCTAGCAATTCTCCAACGTATCTTTGACACCACTATATAAAGGAGTGAAGACCTGCTAGTTGGATAATACAGTACAACAGACTTAAGCAATACACACGCATACAAAAGCTAGACTCTCACAACAATTCAAAGTTCATACTCTGTTATTGTTTTGCATTTCAAAGTCACTTAGAATTTCTTAGCAAAGTCCATTTTTTAGAAATTCTATAGTCTCAAGAGTCTGTAATTGATTTGTATTGTGAACACTATTGATTGTATATCAAGTGTTCAAACTCAAACAATTTTCTGTGTAAATCTGTTTGATTGTAAGTCTCTTGCTTGTGTGCTTGAGCATTAGAAGTCTCTTGCAGTTGTGCTTGAGCATTGGAAGTCTCTTGCTTGTGTGCTTGAGCATAGGAAATCTCTTGCTCGTATGCTTGAGTAATTTGAAGTCTCATACTAGCTGTAGTATTGAGCAATTGTAATTTGAGATTACATTTTAGTGAACTCTCCTTGGAAGTGCAAGGGGGACAAGACTACTTCCGGTTTGTGGAAGGAACCTGTATAATTGCTTTGTGTCTCTCTTCTCTCTCTCTCTCTCTCTCTCTCTTTCTCTCTCTCTCTCTCTCTCTCTCTTTCTCTCTCTCTCTCTCTCTCTCTCTCTGTTTTTATCCGCTGCATCTTAGATTCTGATTATCACTTCAGAAGCTGAACTTTATCTGCTTCTGAACAGTGACTTCAGTAGAAGAAAATGAAGAAAAAGCAAACACAATTCAACCCCCTTCTTGTGTTTTTCTCACCTTCGTAATAGTCGGTGTTGTCCTTCTCCTTTTCTTCCTCGGCCTCTTCCTGGTCGTATTTCCCTCTGTGACAATGGAGGTACACTGACAAGCGGTCTTAGGGCTTACATTGCGATACTATTTTGATGAGTGTTTCAAATACATGGTTACAAGAGCCTCTCTCAGGTTTCTTTACATCAGAATCTTTGATTACGGTGATGTTGTTGGTATCGAAACCACGACATCGAGACAAACAACTCTGAAGCATAAACCCGGTCATAGGAGCACTTATGGTCCTTGGATTTCCCTCATACCCCAAACTCATAACTAAAGTTCTATTCACCGTCGTCAAAAGTAGGAAAGAAATAGAAGAATAAATTAGCGGCTGCATAGAAAAAACCGTGAGTTTTCAAAACATATTCATAACCATATATTTAAATCCATAAGATATAACTTTGTATGATATTCAATTTGCTCTTGCATTATAACTTCGAGAGAAAAAACCTTCAAAAGTTACCTATATAAATATGTTATTTGTTGAGGAAAATAACTTTCTAATTTGCCTATACTTTTTTTTCTTCTATTTATTAACATTTTCTCTCTTTCATTATTGTTGTAATTTTTAGAAATTAATTTGACTTCAAATGTTGTTTACATGAAAGTTCTTAAAAATTTATAATAAGTAGTGATATTGATGTTGTATTTGACTAATGTTTTCTTAGGGGATTCAGATAACGTTTATTTTTTCAATTGTTAATTTAATGTTTTTAGTGTTGGTATGTATTTGAAGAAATGTTTATGTATTGTACCATATAATAGCACATATAAGATATGGGCCGCACATGTTTTTTCAACTCATTGCTATTTTAATTGAAGACTATTTGTCAATATATCATGTATTACTATTTTAACTGAAGACTATTTGTCATTATAATATATTTTTACTTTTGAAAATGTGTCACGACTTCATGCTGAGTGTTCACAGTAGGAAAGGTGATTGAATCACACTAAGAATTCTTGCTGGCTTATATGTGTTAGTAAACAAACAAGAGATAATCGATAGATGTGTCAATCAAAATAAGAAGGTTGGTCGGTTGTCAGAAGCTTTTTTCAATGGAGTGGGATTACCTCTACATAGCCAAACACATATATCCATACTATAATAAACCGGTAAATTCCTTTTTTACTTTAATCTAATCTAGAAATTTATTATTATTATTATTACTATTATTTTAATATTTAGCAGATGGATAAAACATTCAAAGTCCATATTAAAGGTCACCGAAAATGTCCCTTGAATGAAGAGGAGCTCTAAAGGGCGCTTGTGGCATTGAGTTTTCTAAATACAAAAAGGTTATATTTCTTTGGCAAGTTTTTTAAATATATGAAAAGAATAATAGTGAAAGATAAAAAATAATTGTTCATTATTTTGTTTGCAAGGAACTATTTTTGACAAATAATTTTGTCACGAGCTCATTAATCATCCACCAATACCGCATTATAAGGAGATACCATTGTAGAATCCTTAAGAGTTATTGTGTTGATTTCTTCAACATCCAAAACAGTTGAGGCTGTGGATGGGGTAATGATGGCTCCATAATGTTAAGAAGGAGTAAGGGCATGTTAAGAAGGAGTAAGGGCGGGGAAGGACAATGTAGAATTATGAGAAATGCAATATTTCCTATTGTATATATACCTGAAATTTAATAGTAATTTCGTCCATTAATTGAAAAATATCATCAAAATAATCTTTTTTTTCCTTTCAAATTTACCTATATAAATATGTTGTTTGTTAAGGAAAATGTACTACAATGTTATTTATAGAGCTTTCTAATTTGCTTGTTAATAAATAGAAAAAATATATACATAAAAATATAAGCAAATTAGAAAGCTCTATAAATAACATTGTATATATTTTTTCTATTTATTAACAAGAAAGTTCCTATAAATTTATAAGGCTTAAATGCACTTTTAACCTCCTATGTTTGCCGCCGTAGCAATTTTGGCCCCCTAACAAAAACAATGCAATTTTGACCCCCTAATTTTCCCAACTATACTGAGAAGCCGCCACGTGTCCCAAAAAAGGGGCCAAAATTGCAACTTTTTTGTAAAAATAAAGGGCCAAAAGTGCATATTTCCCTAAACATAGCAAAATTAGGGGGTCAAAATTGCATTTTTTTTGTTAGGGGGCCAAAATTGCTACGATGGCAAACATAGAGGGTCAAAAGTGCAATTAAGCCAATTTATAATAAACAATGATATTGAGGTTGTATTTTATTAATGTTTTTTTTAGGTATTCGGATAATGTTTATTTTTTTTCAATTGTCAATTTAATGTTTTTAGTGTTGGTATGTTTTTGAAAAAATGTTTATTTATTGCATCATATATTAGCATACAAGACACGGGTCGCACATGTTTTTTCAACTGATTGCTATTTTAATTGAAGAATAATTGTCATTATACTTCTTATTGTTATTTTAATTAAAGAATATTTGTTATTATACTTTGTTTTGACTGTTGAAAATGTGTCACACTTCTTGTTGGGTGTTCACCGTAGAATGGGTGATTGAATCACACCTAAGAATTCATGTTGGCTTATATGTGGAAGTAAGTAAACCGGAGATAATCGATAGATGTATCAATCGAAATGACAAGGGCCGTCGACTGTCAGAAGCTTTTGAGTATGTGCATCAACATGAAATTTCAATGAATCAATGAAGTAGGATTACCCCTACATACAAACACATACATTCATACTATAATAAAGCGGTAATTTTTTGTTATAAAAAATAAAGCGGTAAATTTCTTTTTAACTTTAATCTAATCTAAAAATTATTATTATTATTATTATTATTATTATTATTATTATTATTATTATTATTATTATTATTATTATTATTATTACTACTGTTATTTTAATATTTAATTATAATATTTTGCAGCTGGATAACACATTCAGAGTATTAAAATAACAGTAATAATAATAATAATAATAATAATAATAATTTTGCAAGGAAGAGGAACTCTTATGGGCGCAACCGAAAATTTCATTTCAACGAAGAGGAACTCTTATCGGCGCTTGTAGAGCATGACCCTGTTGTTGTGACATTGTGCAGTGACATTAAATTTTCTAGATACGAATTTTACATTTTTTTGGAGAACTGTTTTACATATATGAAAAGAAGAGTAGTGAAAGATAAAAAAATAATTATTCATTATTTTGTTTGCATGAAACTATTTTTGACAAAAGAATTTTGTCATGAGCTCATTAATCGTCCACCAATACTACCTTATGAAAAGATACTTTGTAGGAATAACCATTGTGGAATCCTGAAGGAACAAATGCGGGGAAAGACAATGTGAAATTCTGAGAAATGCAACGTTTCATATTATTGTCTAAATTTGTCTACTGTTGCCTTCGAATTTTAAGTACAATGTCGAATTTATAATGTTATTTCTCTTTGTAATTTTGAGTGGATAGACATTTTACTAATTTAGTCTTTGAAATTATAAAGATTGGTTAGTTTAGTGTATATATATACCTAAAATTTAATATAGTAATTTCTTCTATTAAATTGAAAAACATCATCAATTTAATTAGTCATTTTTTCAAATTTTGTATCACAATTTTAAAGGTTATATGCTTGTTTTGACGCAGCAAAAGACTATTTAAGTCAATATGTGTACGTTTTATTGGTTTTGATGGATGTTACAAAAGAAATATTTTGGTGAATTGAAGGGACGCAGTTGATTGGTATTTTTCAACTTCTTTATCCACCATCAAACGACCCATTAGTTGATAGTACACTTAGTAAAGTAATAATTTTCATGTTCCTCCACTTTTCATTAAATAAAATAGTTTTGAAATATTAATTTTTCTTGTCTTTTGTGTGGAACATGTTCTTTTATCAATTGTTTTTTCTATTAATTCCACCAACCACTAGTTGTTTGTTTAATTGCTAAATCTCTAAAATGAAAAAACAGCATTGAGAGTTGTTCCCCCCC
>Ga0228710_1012650_pt1 | contig 10380 bp, 5 predicted proteins | sample MedpolnodulmetaG_FD_177995 | JGI IMG/M metagenome (GOLD analysis project Ga0228710, IMG submission 177995) | Root nodule microbial communities from Medicago polymorpha collected in Santa Monica, California, United States - pink nodules | ecosystem: Host-associated > Plants > Roots > Nodule... | reverse complement strand
AAAAAAAAGAAACAGAGTATATGTAGACATTGCAATGGGTTCTATACATCCTTAAATAAAACCCTAAATTTCCTAAAATCAAATCCTAATAAATTGAAACTAGTTCAAAAACGATTGTTTTATCTTCTTGATCAAGTGTTGTTATTCTCTATTTTCATATAAATTTTGATTTTTTATTATGGGTTAATCTCATTACTATGAACATTTCAATCATTCTAAAGAAAAAGATAAAAGAAAAAAAAACCTTATGCTGACACATTCATGGCAGGTTGATGGCGGCGGCGGTGACCGACGATGGACGGAAAACTGATAATGATGATGATGATGGTGAGTGAGTTTGTTTTGAAGTGGAAGGAGAAAGCAAAAGGATTGGCGCGCACGTTTTCTATTTCACTGGTCCTCTCACTCACGTGTTCTCTTATTCTCCTTTAATTGAAATTTTTTTTTTAAAAAAGGGTATGCCACGTGGCACACCCTAATTGGGTAATGTTATATAACATTAGAAGGCCAATGTTACACAAGTGGAACCCGCAAGTAGTAGCATCACGTGGTGCACAACTAAAAGGATTGGTTTGATAAAAATTGACTTGGTCATCGCTCTCCCTTCTTAGAAGTAATACAATTAATTTCTAAAATTTCTTTTAATCAAATACATAAAGTGACCAATAACTCATCATATAAAATCATCAAATGACTAATACAAAATAAATCTTTATATAATATATATAAAATATTAGGATGTTACAACGTTACCTCAAAACATTCCTCATCCAAACACACTCTAAGGCTTTGTTGAAGAATTTGGAAGGGAGGGTTTCGTGGAGTGGAAAATATATAGAAAAATGAAAAAATCTTTTACATTTTTTGAAAGAGCAATTTTTTAGAGAAAGATAAACTAATTCTTATGATTAATTTATTTTTAATTTTAAGAAAATTATAACAACATAGATTGAATTATCCTATGAGCTTAACTCAGTTGGTAGGGATAATGCATAATATATGCAAGTTCTGGGGTTTAAATCCCGGGCACCAAAAATAAAATAAAATAAAAACAACATAGATTGAATTTGAAAACTTATATAAATCCTCCTCCAATACAATTTTTGAGTTTCTCAAAAGATGAGGGTTTTGTATTATGAGTAAAAATTAACCACAAAAGTCGTCACCTTCTAATGTCTTCTATTTCTTCCACTTGCTCCTTTCTTTTTTTCAAAACCCTCCCTTCCAAACTCTTAAACAAAACCTAAGAAAATGCCTTTTTTTTTCCAATAATATTTACCTTGCAATAAATGCATCGTTGATAAATACATAAAATTCCTAACTTGTAATTCTTTTTTTTTAAATTATTATGTTATTGGTACAAAATATTCACACCTTTTAATGGTAATTAATATATGTTGGAGAACTTGTAGAGCACACAAAATAGGTTCTTCCTCCCAATTGTTTAGGAAAAAGCCAATTTTGTAACCATGTATTCGATCAAAATAAGAATTACCAACTAATCAAAATTTGTTTAATAACCTATAAACAGCCGCACAATGTGTACAGAGTATTACATAACCAAGCCACATTATGCATGCATGTGAATCAAGCACAAAACTAAAGCAAACTCGGCATTCTCATCAAATATTAATTTATTTATAGGTCATGTTAACCGGTGCCCCCGAGCACTGGTTAAGCATACCACAAAAGGTAATTATTACTATAAAATAAAACTATTTTTGACTTTATTATAAATTAATTACACAATTTCAATGCATTAACTACTATATAATTTCCTTTTTCATAACTTTAATCAGTGTCCCAGAGGCTCCGGTTAGCATTTCCCTTTATTTATATATAGCCATAGCCCCACTTAATGCATTAAAAACTAAGCTTGAGAATGTTCTTTGTGAAGCTACATTAGGACACTTGTTTTTCTTGCAATAACAAGTAATTAGGCTCCAACATTCTGAATTATTAAGTTAAACCATATTTTACCTACTAGATAAGATTTTAATCCTATTTAATTAATTATCACTTGCAATTGAATTCATAGTTTGTATATGTGTCATTCTTTATAGGGGTGGCAAAACAGGCTTGACCCGTCGGACCGGCCCGTTTGGCTCACTATTTTTGACGGGCTGAGTCGAAGTTTTGAACTCGCTTTTTATAGTTGACTTGGCTCGGCTCGTCTCGTTGAAAAGCGGGGCGGGGTGGCCCGCTTAACTCGTTGAAAACAATTATATTACGACGACAACAGAAGGAGGAGGAGGAGGTGCACCATATATTCATAACGTAGATGATGATTGACTTGGAGTTGATTGACTCAATAAAAGAATTATGTTGTTATTGCGATTATTTTGAGACTTGTTTTATGCTTTTGGATTTATCTTGGTTGTTTAGTTTATTTTGAGACTTATTTTATACTTTTGGATTTATTTTGGTTGTTGGATTTATTTTGGAACTTATTTTATGTTTTTCGATTTATCTAGGTTGCTGAGTTTATTTATTTTGAGACTTATTTTATCCTTTTGGATTTAATTTGGTTGTTGAATTTATTTTATGATTTGTTTTATGTTGCATATTTGCCTTATTTTGCTATTAATTATAATGTTGAATTCGATAATTTGTTTATTATCTTGTTTTTCACAAATTTATTTGCCACCTATTCTTTTATATTTTTTTATTATAAAAGTAACATAGTTATTTTTGTAACAACTAACAATTAAGTTGTAAAAAAAAATCAAAAAAAGTTTTTTGTTTCGCGGGCCGGCCCGCCAACTCGCAAATCCGCCACTAAACGAGACGGGGTGAGATTTTAGACTCAATCACTAATTTTGACTCGACTCGTCTCGTCTCGTTTTTAGCGGACTTAGATTGGACGGACATAAACGGAGCGGGTCAATCCGCTTTGCCATCCCTAATTCTTCATTATCACTTTCAGTTCATTCCACACGTTTTCAACCTTCACACTCCACCTACAAAAAATCACGTATAAATATATGCACATATAGCTTAATTCTTATAAGTCAAAACCAAATCCAAGTCAACAAAAGCATCATCTATGCACACATTTGTTTTATGCAACATAAACTCTTAATATTTTTTAAACTCTTCAATTATTCTACAATTGAAATTATGGCAATCATTGGAAAAACATTGTTTATGCTCTTTTTCTTATCTTCAATTTTCTCAATAGCCTCATCAAGAAAAGGACCTTCCTCAAGCAACATAGATTGGTGGTGCAATTTAACACCACATCCTAAGCCATGCAAACACTACACAACACAAATGAACAATCATTTCAAAATCAAACATAGAGTTGAATTCAGGGAAATGCTTGTTAAATTAGCCTTAAACCAAGCTCTTACCATGCAAAAAGAAGCACAAGAAAATTCCCAACAACAACAAAACTCATCTGTGCATAAAACGGTTCATGGTGATTGTTTCAAGTTATTCGAAAACACAATTTTTCATCTCAACCGTACACTTGAAGGCTTAAACAATGCAAGCAAAAATTGTTCACCGAATGATGTACAAACATGGCTCACAACTTCTCTCACAAATATTGAAACATGTAAAAGTGGAGCTTTAGAACTCAATGCTCAAGATTTCAATTTCATTATGCAAACCAATGTCATTGAGATGATAAGGAACATCTTAGCCATCAATATGCATTTCCTAAAACATAACAAAGGTAATAACAATTTTGTATTCTCCAAATTTTTAGTTAATGATAAATTGATAATATTGATGTCATCATACTTAATTGCTTATTGTACTTATTATAAAAAGGGTTTTCCTAGAAGTCACCCATGAAGGTGTCATTTATATAAATATGTATAGTTATATGGTCATACTAATCTAAATGTCTGGTTCTGTCACTTGCAGAAACAGAAGAAGGGTCATTTCCAAATTGGTTTTCTATGCATGAAAGGAAGCTTTTGCAGTTTAAGTCTCCAGTAAAGTACAATATTGTGGTGGCAAAAGATGGTTCTGGACAGTACAAGACTGTGCAAGCTGCTCTAAATGTTGCTGCTAAGAGAAATTATAAGACAAGGTTTGTGATACATGTGAAGAAAGGTGTTTATAAAGAGAACATTGAGGTTGCTGTTCACAATGATAACATTATGTTGGTTGGTGATGGGATGCGAAATACCATAATAACAAGTTCTAGAAGTGTTCAAGGTGGTTTTACCACTTATAGCTCTGCAACAGCAGGTGAATTATATTTCATTTCCTGTTTAATGTTCTTGTTATAAGAGAAAAACAATATTCACTGCTAAAAAAAGTTTAACTAACAACGAGTTGGTGACTAGTAGGCGGTGATGGAATAGCGATGAATTTAATGTTTTTAGATCTCCAAATTTTCCTCACTGATTTAGTTTTTTTTAGATGTCTTTGTGTACAAGTAAATTTCATGCAACATAAAAGATGTGAGAGAGAAAAAAATTGAGTGAAAATCTACAATCATTAAGTGATTTTTGAAACTTAATTTTAAAGCCCTAAAATCCAATACTAAATCAGTGTTTAAAATTAGTTGTCACGGAAATGTGCTCTTTATATCAGAGGTATATATGATATTCATAGTGGTCTAATGGCTTTCTTGCATGGACACTTTAGAGTTTAGATTGTTATTTATAGTTTCTAATTTTTACATATTTCTCTTGAATCTTTTAAATTCAGGCATTGATGGACTTCATTTCATTGCACGCGACATAACCTTCCAAAATTCTGCTGGTCCTCATAAAGGTCAAGCCGTGGCGCTCCGATCAGCCTCAGATCTCTCTGTCTTCTACCGGTGTGCTATATCGGGCTACCAAGACACCCTCATGGCTCACGCGCATCGTCAATTTTACAGACAATGCTTCATCTATGGCACCGTAGACTTCATCTTTGGCAACGCCGCAGTAGTATTCCAAAATTGTAAAATTTTCGCAAGAAAGCCTTTAGATGGCCAAGCAAACATGATCACGGCCCAAGGTCGAGGTGACCCATTCCGAAACACTGGAATTTCATTCCACAATTGTCAAATTAGGGCTGCATCAGATCTAAAGCCTGTTGTTGACAAGTACAAAACCTTCTTGGGCAGGCCTTGGCAACAATATTCAAGAGTTATGGTGATGAAAACTTTTATGGACACTTTAGTGAGCCCCCTAGGTTGGAATCCATGGGGTGACACTGATTTTGCTCAAGATACATTGTATTATGGCGAGTATGAGAATTATGGACCTGGCTCATCAACAACAAATAGAGTAAAATGGCCTGGTTATCATGTGATAACAAACCCTAATGAAGCATCAAAGTTTACGGTTGCTGGACTCCTTGCTGGACCAACATGGTTGGCTACAACTATTGTGCCATTTACATCTGGTCTTGGATCTTTTATGTTGTTCTATAGCTATTTCTTCATTGCCTCAATTATTGTACTTAATTCTTTGTAATTAAATTCATTGTAATTCTTGTAAGAGCATACTCATTCTTTTGTACACTGCGAGAGATATTCTTTTTCATTTTCATATACTCATAAAAAATACAGAAATGCTAAATGTCGCGAGAATTATCATCCCGACAAAATCACGAATTACTATTACAGCTAGCATTATACTATTCCTTTTTCTAAAAGGAGAACCATAGGCACCGATGCAACAAAACATCACTGGTCCAAATGACTCACAAGCCTTTTTGCACGCTACAGTCTCTTTTCCATCCATGATCGTAACCTTCAGCCCTAAAGGACACATACCGAGGGAATCCCCGACGCAACCGGTACTTGTGCAGCTATCGCCGGAGCCTCCATGTGGAACCATCAACATAGGCACATTGTAAACGTCAAACAAACTCATGTCGAAGAAATCGAGTCCACCGACGTCGACGAGAATGAACTCCACCAAGGTAGCTGGTGGAGCGGTCTGTTGTTGGGGCATTCAACATCAACCATCATCATCACAGTAGGCTTTCAAGTGCTAGGCAGGACACATCCATATCAGGTTCACATATGTTAGAGAGTTGTGTTGCGCACAGAGCATGCTTGTTGAAAACAAACCAATAAATTACACATTCGTGAAAGTTTCTTTCGCTATGTATAGCATAGCTCTAAAAAATATTATTCATATTCATATAAACATTAACGTTGTACAATCATACCTAGAGTTTGAGGAAAGCTATTAAGAATAAGGCAAATATTATATGAACAACCAAAAAGGTTGTCCACACCGTCTGTTTCTACGGTTTGCCATACAAATCTATTTTTTTAATCATCTTTAATTACGTTGGTTTGCGTGCCAGGCTTAATTGTGTCACATGAGAGCTACGGTGTGAAAAAGGTTGTAGGTTTTTGTTTGTCAATATAACACTCCTCTAAGAATAATGATAGTTAGTAGTGTAACTAGAGCAAAATCGGCCGGGCCTACTGAGTCGGGCCGAGAAAGCCCGAAAAATGAAGGGTTTGGACAACCAAATTTTAACCCGATTAGTACGAAGGCTTTTTAGCCCGAGCCCGTATAAGCCCGATCCTGTATAAGCCTGAGCCCGGTCGGGTTCCGGGTAGCCCGAAAGCCCGATTAGTTTTATTAATAACTAATCAGTTTTTTTTTCTTTACCCACTCCACTGTTTTGTTTTGTTTAAGTATTCATAACCTTTATTTTTATGCAAATCTATTATGTATTCGGTAGTACTATTCTATTTAATTTCGATTGCTCCTGTTATAGTTTTATCATTCTATTTCAAATTAAAATCCTTTATTGTCAAGTGTAATTGATGTTGCGATGTTATTACTCAATTCCATTTGACTCCCTTGTTGATGCGCCTCTATTTCCAATTCAATTCCACCACTTTGCTGTTACTGTGCATGTTCAATTGTTTGGGAATTATCATTATTATTATGTCGTGGTTGAGCTGTTCTTTCTTATCCATTTAAAGTTTCCAACTTATCACAGGTTCAGTCCCTTTTGTTTGATTTTTTATATGAATTCTACGGGTCGTAAAGTCATAATTTTAAGAATTCTACGTGGAGTTGTCTGGAAAAAAAACAATATGTGGTGGGAATAATTTTAAGTCCTTTTTATTTTTAAAATTAATTTTTTTTATTAATTGGGTAGGCCCGAAAGCCCGTGGCCCGCAAAGGGCCGGGCTTGGACAACTATATTTGTGCCCGTTTATCATCCGGGCTTTTTTGGTCCGACCCGAAAAAGCACGAGCCCGACATGGGGTAGCCCGTCACGGGCCGGGTAGCCCGTTTTGACACCTCTAAGTGTAACTATGATTTTCCCTCAAAAATAAAAAAGTAGTGTAACTATGATTTAATGTATTATAAATAAGTAGATATTGGGATGCAAAACAGGTGCCGTTTAATTTGGGAAAGGAGACTTTTTTCCCACCATGGGAATGTCCCTTTACCCAGGACACCTGTCGGTTTTGAACTGGCAACAAAAAACAAAAAAAAACTCAGTTTATTATTTTAATGTTTTTTCAAGCTTACTATTGCACCTCCCCATTTCTTCAGTACAACACAAAGTACTTGTCACACACTAGTGATTGATTAAAACATCAAATTATGTTCTTCTTCTCGTGTACCGCAAAGAACTCACAACATAAGAAAACCCAGAAAAAAGCTTAACATCAATTGTTCTTCTTCTCGCTTACCCGACTCAGTTTCGAACAAAGAACATCAAGTCTTCTTCTCTGGTTCAACAACTTGTTAATTTCTACAAGGGTAGTTTTAGAATTAGGTTAAAGTGTTGTTGAATCAAGCATAAACAATTAGATCTGACACAGATTTCGTTCCCAGGAAGGTAAGATTTACATTGATTTCTTATCTTGCAACATTTCTGAAACAGAAATGTAGATGCAGAAATGTTGTAGGTCTTTTTTATTTTTTTTAACAAATAAATTATGTTGATTCTGAAATGTTATAATGTGAAATTGACATTTGAAAGTTACAAATTTTAGATTGGAATTAGTTCACTATTATTGTACTTTGTTTTGATGAAAATTAATTTGGTCAAGTAGTACAATCTCCAAACATAATGGTTCTAGATAAAATTTTGGCTATTTTTCATGAAGAGCCAGAAACCGAATTCGCTGGAGGTGACCCAGAAGAGGTGAACATTATTTTTTTTGTTTAACTTAAAAGTTTAGTGTAGTATTATAAATTTTCTGTTCGATTATTTATTTGATTGAGGGTGTATGTGGATTATTAATTTATCTTGAAAAGAAGTACTAAAGTTAAGTATTTTTTTTATTTTTGTTTTTTAAATTGAGTTTAGCTTATCTTGAAAAGAAGTACTAAATTTAAGCGGTTTTTTGAGAGAGAGAGAGAGAAGGTAATTTTGTGATTAAACTATTCAATCCATCAAATAGTGTTCTGCTCTCCATCTCTCTCGAAATGGAATTTTCAAATTCTTGAGAGGATCCAAATTAATTCAATGGATGTAAATACTGTTATAAATTTGATGTTAAAATTTGACTTAAAGGGCTTGGACAGCAGTTATGGTACAGAGGAAGAAAATACTTAATGCGAAGAAGATGCAGATGAATCCAACAATGAAGGATTTTCTTGCAATTACGATGATGCAACTGTTGTGGATAGTGTGAGTGATATAGACAAATTAAACTTAAAGGAAATGAGTTGTGAAGAAATAATGAGGTACCATTTTCTTGATCGGGAAATAGCATTTACGTTTTATAACTGGTATGCATGTTTGCACGGATTTGCTGGTAGGAAAAGTCGGGTTGTTAGGAACACTAATGGCCAAATAGTTCAACAAACCTTTCTTTGCAATAGGGAAGGTCTTAGGGATATCAAATATGCTAGTATGAAAAGAGATCATAGACCTAATAGTAGGTGTGGTTGTTCAGCCAAAATCCAAGTCCATATTGATTTTAATAGTCATCATTGGTACATTAAATTGTTTGATGATGTCCACAATCATTCTTTTTTGGATGATAAGTATGAGCGTATGTGTCGCGTCATTTTTCGGAGATCAAGACTATTTAATTAGCGTTTGACTCACTAATTTATTTCACAACTGAACTTTTTAAATTTTTAAGAGAAGGGGAAAAAAGTTCAAATTACTCATGTTTTGAAAAGATTTAGGGTTCGGGGGTTAGTTACATAAAGGGAAGGTATTAGCAGTGAAACTCGATCTGGATACTTATGTTGATGGTGACGGCTGATTCACAGTTTTGTGTGATTGTAGCTTTAGGGACGGTTTGTAGTGGGGTTTGGGTTTAATTTTGTGTTGTGAAGGTGTTGATGAGTATGGTTTGTATTCGGATGTTTGTGTATGGTTCGAAGAAAGAAAAAAAATTGTTGTGTGTGTATTGGTCGTTTGTTACTGTTTGGTTATTGGTGTCGATTTGGATTTTGATTGGGTTTATGGCAGATTGATGACTGTGTTGTTGAAAACGGGTTCGGATTTTTGAGGGTTTGTGGGAGTTTACGTGACTTTTGTGGTTCGATGATGATAAGTTGTTTGGGTCTGATGTTGTGCGATTTTTATCTCTGTTGTGATGAGGGTGATTTGAAATTGGTTTTGTGAAAGGAGTTGGTATGTTGTGCGTGAACAAATGGCCGCTAGTTTTTTGCAGGTTCTTTGATTAATGAAATTGTGCGTTTTGAATTGCAGAATTGTTTATTTCTGGCTCGTTCTATGAATTTGTGGCCGTCTTTTTCTTGTGTTCTTCTAGTGTTATTTATAGTGAAGGGATGACTATTAGGGTTTGTTTAAGAAGCCACAAAAATTATGCTTTGGATTGGGATGGATTTGAAAAAAGCGTGTAGTTCTGTTCTGCATTTGGGAATGAGGCGCGTGACAGACTGTAATTTGTTGGATTGGGACCTTTTTTGACTTATCTTGATATTTTGGACAGATATTTTGTAGGCTGGTTCGGTGCTCATCCCAGGTGTCGGACATTTTTTTGGCATCAATGTTGCACACGCTGCACACTATTTGGTGGGCTAGGAACTCATTGCAGTTTTCAACAGTGACGCCAACATTGCATTCAGCCAAAGTACGTATTCATTCCTTGATTGCAATGTCTGGTAATATCTCTAAGGGGAAGTGTCTTCAGTCTGATCTCGCTTTCCTTGATTCTTTTGCGGTTTCCCCTCATTGTCGTAGAGTCAAAGAGATTATTATGGTTTTGTGGAGGGCCCCCACCGCTCCGTGGTTGAAGGTTAACACGGATGGTTCGGTGGTTGGTGGATTTGCGGCGTGTGGAGGGTTAATTCTCTATCAGTCAAATACCGACTCTTACAAGCTCCAGCTGAGCGGCCATGATGATTGAAAATGGATAATATTATTTGACCTTCATCTTGACCTCCATCATCATTTCGACCTACTCTATTTCTCAACGATTGAACAAGAAGCTCAAAAAAATATGAGAGAAAATAA
>Ga0228710_1012648_pt1 | contig 10382 bp, 8 predicted proteins | sample MedpolnodulmetaG_FD_177995 | JGI IMG/M metagenome (GOLD analysis project Ga0228710, IMG submission 177995) | Root nodule microbial communities from Medicago polymorpha collected in Santa Monica, California, United States - pink nodules | ecosystem: Host-associated > Plants > Roots > Nodule... | reverse complement strand
TAAATTTAATTATCATTGACATTTAAATTATAAAGAAATGAATTTATTTTTCTTAAATGGTGGTTCAAAATTTTTATATATCATAAAAAAATATATTTATTTATGTTAAAATAGATTTAAGTGTAGTACATATTTAATTATTAAGGGAGGGGGTTGTAATTCAAGCATCTTATAGGGGTCTTATAGGGGAGGGAATTATAATTTTTTTTTCAAAGGAGGGAAGTGTATATTTTAACATAAGAGGGGAGGGGAGTGTAATTCAAACATCTTTGAGGGGAGGGTAGTGTAATTTACTCTTTATTTATTAATATATCATAGTCTGAAAAATCAAATATTTACTTATTTCAACGAAAAATTCATTGAAAGAACACATTGAACTTTCTCCTTCAAAATAAAAACACGTTGAACTTTCAATATCACATCATCACAAACCCGTAATGAATCTTCTTAACTCTCCCATTCTTGGTATAAAAGTATCATTGCAATCCTTCACACCCAAAAATAAAGCTATCAACAACACCCACAATTACAATCACAATCACAAGTCTCGTATTATGATGCACAAACGTGTTAACTCAGACAAACTGAGCAGCACCATGGAGTCTCTCCTCCCTGATGATGATAACTTGCCGGAACCAACCACTAAACCATGCTTATGTGGAAGAAGACACTTCATTGAAGCTGCTGCAACTACAACACTCACAACCACAAACTTCCCAGCTCAGCCAGCCACAGCCACAAATTCTGATTCTGATTACACAGTACTATTCCTTCTCTGTTACAGTAAATAAAGAGTAACTAGCCATTTTTTTGTCAGTGTTGTAGTATTTTAACTATTTGTTTTTAGGACTAAATACGTTTTCTTTTATCTCGCTAAATATACCAACTTTCATTTTACACCACTAAAACTTGTTATGGCCCCTCTAACTTTTCCGTCTTCAAAATTGGTTCCCAGCAATAACTCTCATTTAACAAAAGCTATCGTTTGGCCAATTTAAATTATGTGGCAGATAACGTGGCTTAATTGTGTGCCTGCCATGTCAGCTTCCATGAATGGGAGTTAACGTGGGGACAACTTTGAAGACGGAAAAATTTATGGACTATCATTTAATAACAAATTTTAGAGAGGACTAAAAATAAACGTTGGTATATTCTGAGGGAAAAAAAAAAACAAATTTAACATTTTTTTTTATAAGAATATAAATTATTGAAAGGAGTACAAGTGGTATTTGAATGTTATTAAAATTACAAAAACATCCCTCAATGTGTCCTTATTGAATTTGGTCATCAAATGTGTTTTTCGTAGTTAGTTTGATATTTGAGTGTCTTTTTTTTTTTATCAATAAAATTACCATCAACACACAGAAACAATAGTGATGCCAACTCACACATTTAGGGAATAAATTCACAATTTACTAGTAAATAAATGGAAAATGCTTCAACTTTGACTAGAGCGAGAAAGTGTCACATCCTTACCAGTGTACCAAAGCTTTAAAATCTCTCAAAACTTCAACAATGATGATCGATATTGTCACCTTTAAGTAGAAGTTCAGAATCATCTACGTTTATAACATCCTTAACGGTATTGAATCAACAAAAACAAGAGAAAACAAATGTAAGAGTTTTGAGTCACTAATATTTGTTTTCCTTGTATTTTACCGAGACAACATCGATTGGATCATCGTTTCAGTAGTGAAGACGAGTAATATGACAAACTATTGCGATGTTCAAGCATCGGTGTATCATATACCATATGAAAAACTTCCTCACCTTAAAAGCTTAATCAAACTGTTGCGATGTTCTGGTTGACACTGACATAACATGGAATAGTTGACTGTTTTCTTTTTTGTAGGCTTTGGTTAACAAGTTTCACCCACCTAAACCTGATTGGTATCAAAAGTTCATGGCTTGGGTTCTGAATTCATGTACTAAATCCTATGAAGCTGAGGTTTATTCTTCACTCTTTTTTTGGGTGGTTTTATGTTTCCGTTATCATTGCATCGAGTTGGCGTGATGTTTGCGATATTTTCTTGTAAGGTTGCTCAATACAAGTCTCAAATCTTCAGTAACTTGAAGGAGAAGAAGGCTAACAAAATCTTGGAAATTGGCATTGGAACTGGTCCTAACCTCAGTTATTATACTAGTAATTCTGATGTGCAGGTTGTTGGCATTGATCCTAATCCGGAGATGGAAAAATATGCTCGATCTGCTGCTGTATCAGCTGGACTTCCACTCTCAAATTTTGAGTTTATACATGCTGTATGTAATGTTTTGTATTTTCACTGATTTTTAAGTTCTATAAGTTATAACCCTTTCTTTGGAATAAGAACAGGAACCATGCTATAGAGAATTTACGGTCTAAGTAATTACTGCGACATGTTTGCTGTGTTTGTTAGTTAGTTTGTCTTGTCTGTATAGATTAGAAAATCCCAATTCTTTTTCTCCTCGTTTTCATCTTCTTTTGAAGGCTTGATTTATACTAATTGATCTTTAAATTTTGCTCTATTTAGGTCGGGGAGGTTATACCATTAAGTGATGCTTCGGTCGATGCTGTTGTTGGAACACTTGTATTGTGTTCTGTTAAAGATGTTGATCTGACACTGAAAGGTGATGAAACTTTAGACTTCTGTTTTTCTTCAAATATTTTGACTTACCTTAACTACTCCGACCATGGTCAATCCCTGAAAAGGCCAATTATGTTAACTGATCACTGATTTTAAATGACATTGGTCACTATGTTACCAAGTGCTTTTAAAGCTAAGAAAATAACTATAAATAGTTTGTTTCTTTCCTCAAAAAATTGCTTCCTCAAATAACAATCATGATATATTTATTTGCACGTTACACTATATAATGCTGCATTGAGTTTAAATTTTAAACAACTAGAAATGTCTTAACCAATCTAAGGGAGCATACATATAAAGAGACTACATATGTGCTTCATAGTATATGATGAATGTTTTTTTATACGGATCCGGCTCCTCTGAAGTGAGCAACACGCTTTAGAGTGTAAAGTGGACAGTATCAACCGTAAATTAATAAATGAAAAGTATATATTATAGGTACTTCATAACAAATCATGAGTTTGTTACAGTAAGAACCCTTGATTTTCGCACTTTATAATTTACTCACTTTAGAGGATCCTTTCCCTTTCCTTTTTATATTGTATCACACTTTGGAATTCAAGATTACTGACTAAATTGTGCTATATATGCAGAAGTAAGGAGGGTCCTACGACCTGGAGGAGTTTATCTGTTTGTGGAACATGTAGCTGCAAAAGGTGTGCGAACAAAACTTTTTTATTCACTATTTTGAATAGAAACTTGTATTCTTAGTAAATCACTAAATTTTCGTTTATTTTTCTGTGTTCTTATGGGGATATAGATGGAACATTTCTCAGATTTTTACAGAGAGTTCTTGATCCTCTGCAACAGACACTTGCAGATGGGTGTCATCTCTCTAGGGAAACAGGAGACAGTATAACAAAAGCTGGATTTTCAATTGTTGAGTTTGACACGGCAATCTTATCAAATGCTACATTTATAAACCCTCATGTATATGGAATAGCTTACCAATAGGAACAAAAGATTCTTTTGATCCTCTTAGTATGCCAGTTTGGTTGGTTTCAGAAGGATCATGTGAAAGATATAGACCAAAATCATAGACATGAAAATATAGCATATTATACAGTATTAATTAATATCATAACTGTGTGTACCTTGAATAGTTGAAGAATCCATAGAAACTTGAAAGAGAGTTGAGAGAATTAGGTTTTGAGAGATGTTTCTGCCGCCATACTGATGGAGCGTTCTTTCGTTTTCAGTGTGTCTAACCTAATGATATAGTTAGATTATATACTCATCAGTGCCATTTGAGAGGTCCCTCCACTGATAAATATATAATCTAACTATCCTATTAGGTTAGACACACTGAAAACAAAAGAATACTCCATCAGTAAGGCGGCAGAAGCATCTCTCAAAATCTAATTCTCTCAACTCTCTTTCAAGTCTCTATGGATTCTTCAACTATTCAAGGTACACGGTTATGATATTAATTAATATTGTATAATATGCTATATTTTCATATCTATGATTTTGATCCTATGTTAAATATCTTTCAATTGGACTATATATTTCATTTATATTTTAATAATTAATAAAAGTTAATCCAAAATGTTCAACATCATGGTCATTTTAAGGGACATTTAACTAAAGTAGTTTCAACACAACATAGTCATTAAATAATCACTCTCAGACTCAGTCTCACTGCAAAGTATATGCTTTCATCGTGTTGTTGGACAAGCTAGGCATGTTTTGGTTTCACAATCATAAACTAAATTGCAAAAATATAGATAAATTTTGTACAATGTTAAAATTGATTCTGTATAATTCCATTACCATGTTAATATAGAGATGTAATTATTGGTAACATTATTTTTGAAACATTTTTCATGCTATGTTTATTTACCTGTGCTATTTGAAGTCATGTGTTGAGAAAATATTTTAGTTTTAATAGCAATAGGGTTGCTCAACTTGTTGAGAAAACCAGTTATCATCATGAGACCTTCAATTGTCTTAATTATAGAAGTGCTTTTGTTGGAAGTATTGGATAACATTACCAAGTTCAACCACATTTCAATAGTGTTAATGTGTTTCCAATGAACAATCCTTTTATTGAGAATGGGGTGCTAATAAGAGAAAGGTTGAAGAACTTGTTGGAAAAAAAAACTACTACTCAAAATCATGAGGATTTTAGTGGTATTAATGATGGAAGTGCTTTTATTGAAAGTGGTGGAGAACGTAACCAAGTTTAACCTCGTTTCAATAATGCTAGTGTGTTTCCAATGAACAATCTAGTTGTCGAAAGTGGGGTTGCTAATAAGAGAAAGGTTGAAATACTTATTTAAAAAACCACTAACCCTCCTAAAAATCATGAGGGTTATAGTTGTATTGACCCTCAATTACTATACCATAATCGTGAAGGAGTTGTTAAGAATTTATTACCCTTCAATGTTTCTATTATGCAACCTTATGAAGTTTCTAACATGAGAAAATATGTACTAATTGGTCTGAGAAGTAGTACTCATCATTATAAGATTTACTCTTTGCAAAAAATGAGAATGTAAGAAACAATCACCGTTTTAAAAGAACACAAATAAGAGGAAGCATCAATAACAACAACCAATTCAAAATGGTTGGATTTCGAGGAACAAAATATCATTAACATGTTGCATCACTTGACCAACATGTGCAAGTTATGACACCTGTTGTTGACCAACGTTTTCGAGCCTCCAACTCCAACCATTTGGAATTGTTTGCTGCTATTGTTTCCTCCTATTTGTGTGCTTGCAAATTCGTGATTATTTTCTACATTCTCATCTTCTTGCAAAAACTAAATCTCATAATGATGAGTATTATTTATTTGGCCAATTAGAACTCATTTTCTCTTGTTATAAACCTCATAAGGTTGCATAATCGAAACATTAGAGTGTGATGAATTGTTAAGAAATCCTCCATGATTGTGCTATTGGATTTGAAGATCAATACAACTACAACTCTCATGATTTTTAGGAGGATGAGTTGTTTTTTAATTAAGTTCTTTAACTTTTCTCTTACTAGCAACCCCATTCTCAATAATAAGATTATTCATTGGAGACACATTAGCACTAATGAAATGTGGTAAAATTTTGTTTTGCTCTCCAACACTTCAGACAAAAGCATTTATATGGTAATGGAATCATAGAGTCAATTTCAACAAGCTTTAAAATTGAAAATATACAAATTTTCTAATTCAAAGTTTGACATGGAACCATATGGAGATAATATTCTATTAAATACAGAAATAGAACACATAATATATCAAATAGTCATTTTTATTAACAAAAGTGTGTTCGTAATGTGAAAGAACAATAATAGATGAGTTGAAATAAATATAAAAGTTAATGGAGAAAGATCTAAAGAAACGTACCATTGTTTTGATCTTGAAAAAGTTCTACTTCGACAATGATGATGCATTACCGTTTTGAGATCCAACATTGAAAATGAAGCAAAAATGATATTTTTCTGAAACACAGAGTTCGTAGTAAACAAAAAAGTGAGTAACAACACAGATATTTCTTTTCAACGCAATGCTTTTAAATATCCTGATCCACATTACCAAGACCATGATTATGTAGGTTCTAATAGAAAAAGGGTTGCTCAATTTGTTGAGTAAACTAGTTATCATCATGAGACATTCGATTGTCTTAATCAAGGAAGTGCTTTTGTTGAAAGTGTAGATAAATAAGCAAGTTCAACAACATTTCAATAGTGTCAATGTGTCTCCAATGAACAATCTTTTTCCCTATAAATTCATCATACGTTTTCAGTATCCACAATCTTCAAACACTTTGAAAAAAATTTACTTCTTCATTTCTTCTATACACTCTACTTTTCTTCAACATCAATAAACTTCTTTAATTTGATAACACTCTCTTCACTTATTATATTTTTGTGTTTTTATTTTTTACTACTTATTAACATATATATTTTTTATTTTATAGTAAAAAAAAAAATTAAGTAAATATGAGAAATGGAAAATGAAAGTGAAGTTCAAAACTTACCTTTGGTAGATGTGAATTGTTGAAAGCCAAATCTTTTCTACGAAAACCCAATGATTTTCCAACTGTGTAGCATGAGTTGGATATCATTGTCTCACATCAAAGTAAAAGTTGATTTGGTGATTATTTAAAAGAAACAAAATTTTAAAATATGTCATGTCTATCATTAGTAGTAATAAAAATTAAAATAAAATAAAAACGTAATAATATACCTAAAAGACCACAACTTGTTACTTTTAAATTACAACTTTGTCTTGTTATGTTCTTAAGCTAATGATGCACATATATATATTCTTGCACAATTTGTTGCCTTTTTATTTATTTGTTCTTCTTCTCCACCATTTGTCTACAAAAGGGTAAGCAAACAAATGAATCAACTTTGTCAGAAATACTAGATCGTCTACCCATGCGGAAAAGACAACTCAGAAAGATATAAAATACCCACAAATTACTTGTCAAAGCAATACAATTGATTCAATGTGATTTTGTGATAAATGGAGTTCACTGTCAAATAAGTCTTAAGCACTTAGTAATACTCCCTTCTTTTCTATTTACAAGAAACAATTGACTTTTTAGATACATTGAATAATTTATGTATCTGGTCTAGAATTTAAACTAGATACATAATTTATTCAATGTATCTAAAAAGTCAATTGTTTCTTGTAAAAAGGACCAGAGGGAGTATTAAACATACGCAGTCAATATTCAAGCATATCATAATGCACTTCCAGTGGCGGATCTTGACTTATTTTCTTGGGATACCAAACTATTATGAAATATATATAAAAATGATTCAAGTAAAAGCTAAAGAAGTTAAGTGCTCTGGTGGTTTGTTTTGCTGTAAACATGCGTGGTTGGTGCAGGTTCGAGTCCCCATGGGGTGTTTTTTTGGATAAAAGATTAAAAATACATAAGAAATATATAAAAAAGACACTTACAAAGGGTTGAACATGCGACCTTTGGCATATTAAGGCACCGCAACCACTGAGAATTTATTGTAAATATGGGCATAATACTATATATATATATATATATATATATATATATATATAGTAAATTCGGGGGATGCCATGGCACCTGCCTGCCCCTGAAGAGATCCGCCCTTGTGCATTTCCAATGTCATGAAATAGACTTCCAATACATATATTGACTGATGTGTCTTGTATTGATAATGACATCAAAATCTTCTCACTTAATTCCCAATTCACCTGCAAACATTAAACATATCAACAGTTTGAAACATCACACACAAATTGAATTCGCCTGTACAAATACGGGAACAACCAAAAGAATCATTCCCAGTAGCATTATACTATATCTAATTCATATGAATCTCAGGTCAGCATTTACCTCTCTTCGATCAAAAGTACTATGACTCTGTTCTAAACGAACCATGTGAAGGCACGCTCATCATAATAATTTTGCATTCCAAGCAATTATTAATAACCTATAGCATAAGTACAAACAAAAACACAAATTCGTGTACTGATACAAAATTCTGCATAGTTATGCAGAATTGCAAGAGCAGTCATGTTCTTTGATTTTTTTTACTTATTCCTTCATTCTGATCACCCATCCAAAAGTTTTGATATGTACTTTGAACCATGGCTTGAAGTGAATCATCATAATTATAGATCAACAATTCAGGTGGGATATCAATATCTGCATAACTATCATTAGGTTCATATATTTTTCCATCTCCAACTTTCAGTATCCATTTGGAAAACTGTTCAAACTCCGGATCATTGGAACTCTGACCATTCTGTTGCAGCCGCATGTTCTTTGTGAGTCTCACCACCCGACAGTGATCTCATATGCATGAAGAATTAATTGTGGCATGAATTATATCAGAACGGCTTCCTCTGAGTATAACTGGTAGTATTTATCGAAAATCACCACCGAAAACAATTACTTTCCCTCCAAATATTTTTGATGAAGACTTAGATCTGGTCATTATGTCTTTGAGTGTTCTATCCAATGCTTCAAAACAAAACTTGTGAGCCATTGGAGCTTCATCCCAAATTATCAACTTGGTTAATTTCAAATTGCTGCACGATCACTTCCTTTATCTATATCACATGTTGATGACTCAAGTGTCGGTATTGGGATTTTAAACTTTGAATGTGTTGTTTGACCTCTAGGTAGCAGTAATGACGCAATTTCGGATGTAGCAACTGTCAAGACAATATCATTTCATTAACCAGCAATTTTGAACCATTCCAGCCATTTGAAACTATTAATAGTTGCCATAAACATTAGTCAATGATACAATGGCAACAAATTTTGAAAACCAAACTAACTAAAACGAATAATAATATTAAATAAAACTGACCTTATGCATCCTTGATCATTGCTTGAGTTAGGATAATGAGAATAGCACCAGAGTTTTTGTTTTGGTTGTAGTAATTTAGGAACTTAGATCCATAGCTTTCCCAAAAAGTGCAGTTAATCATATTGCCACTATGTTGACAATTTTGAAAATCAAGTTAAACATCTTGAACATATATCAATTCAATAAAACATGCATCAATTCATGACAAATTATGGGATCCATAAAGCATATATCAACTTGCAAAATACAACTTAAAATCAAAGACAAAGTCTTACTTCACTAAAACGTACATCAATTTAAAAATCAATTCAAGACATATCAATTGATATTGATATACTAATTAAAGTAAATAATAATGGACATAGTCTTACAACAATGGATACATTCATATATCAGAGTCTTAGTTCAGAGTAATCAATATTAGTAATGGTGTATTGCAATACCAATATGCTCGCAGAGTAGAAACTAAAATAAAACATGACTTGTATCTATAGCATTATTATACATGCAAAACAATACTTTTCATTTAAAAACTTGGATACATTCATATATGAGTCTTGGTTCAAATTCGTATCTAACATTCAAAAAACTAAAATATATATCAAGTTGAAAATAACTTTCAAAAGTGAGAGAAATGAGAGTCTTAATTCAAGTCCTTAAGGTTGACAGATACATCCATTTTTTTCCACCAGAGTTTGGTTGCACACTCACAATTTCATGGACAGCACCGATTATATCTACAATATAATGACACATATATGAATACCTAACAATTAATGAAAAAATATGGTAAATAAGAAATAGAAAACAAATATTAATGATTGGGTTATGACCTTCAAGCCTTTTTAATTTGCACTTCCCTTTGAGGATCTCAGCAAAATCCTTAAGAAAGTATCACTTTCGTGGTATGTTTTTCATCTCTTGGACTTTGACAGTTGTGCCACCAAGAAACACAATTTTTTTGAGTGATCACAAAGTTTCCATTAAAAATCATTGTCATACACAACACCATTGTTAATGATACATGTCATATCTTCTTTGATCTTTCCCTTCCATTCAGGTGTGTGATCACCACGGATTAGAGTTTGAATCGTATCACTCTAAATTGAAAAAAAGAGTTGAGCAAATGACCCTTTTACTCCTTCGACCCTTTAACGCCTTCTACCCTTTTTACCCTTTTGACCCTTTTTGTTAACGGAATGCATATTTAACTAAATAAGTTTTTTTTTTAGTCGGGTAGCCTAATGGCTATAATTCACCTTATAAGGTGAATAAGTCGGGTGTCCGAGGTTCGAACCCCAGCCCCTGCATATAATAATGCATTGTCCTACCAACTGAGTTATGCTCACGGGACAACTAAATAAGTCTTAAACACTGGATAGCTGAAACAAAACGCAAGGACTTTTTTTTATTTTTATAAAGTTCTTGTTCTTGTTTTTTTTTTTTTGGTTA
>Ga0228710_1012646_pt1 | contig 10383 bp, 10 predicted proteins | sample MedpolnodulmetaG_FD_177995 | JGI IMG/M metagenome (GOLD analysis project Ga0228710, IMG submission 177995) | Root nodule microbial communities from Medicago polymorpha collected in Santa Monica, California, United States - pink nodules | ecosystem: Host-associated > Plants > Roots > Nodule... | reverse complement strand
CCCCACCCCCCAGTTATCCAACAAAACTCACTAGAAAAACTGATAAACAAAGACGATTGAACAGCTTATTCATATGCCTATTCATATACTGTAAAATGCATACCTACAACAAAAAGAGCATCATGTGCGAGAACAAAGGACGGACTCTTATATCAAAACATTATTCAAAATATATAGCATTTAGTTTTCCAACTGGAGCACGTCCTCTCACATAGATAGATGACTTTGTAGTCTCATTATCAACTCACTTTCAACTAGCTAGCTGTTTGCGAATTAGCTTGGCAGCATCAACCATGTTGGTGAGAGCAGGCTTAACCTCGGTGTATTTTCGCGTTTTAAGACCACAATCTGGGTTGACCCAAAGGATGTTGCTTTCAAGAACAGCAAGCATCTTGTTGATTCTGTCAGCAATTTCTTCTGTGGGTGGAATCCTTGGTGAGTGAATATCATAAACACCAGGGCCAATGCCAGCACCATATTTAACTCCCTCGCGGAAGACAGATAGCAACTTCTCATCTGATCTGGAGTTCTCAATAGTGATCACATCTGCATCCATATCTATAATTGAGTGAATGATGTCGTTGAAGTTTGAGTAGCACATGTGAGTGTGAATCTGGGTAGTGTCTTGTACACCACAGTTTGTAATCCTAAATGAGTGAACTGCCCAGTTTAGATAGAAAGACTCCTCAGACTTCCTTAGAGGCAAACCTTCTCTTAGAGCAGCCTCATCGATCTGAATGACGGTAATACCGGCTTTCTCAAGATCCTCAACCTCATCCTTTATAGCCAAAGCAATCTGGTAGCAAGTCTCAAATCTAATAACAATAACATATGCATTATGTTAAATGAAACTGATACTGCAAAATGAGTTTCATTCAAACTTGCACAGCAGCAATAAAGGTTTTTTTGCATACCTAGGCTGGTCATCTCTAACAAAGGACCAGTTTAGAATTGTAACAGGGCCGGTAAGCATTCCCTTCATTGGCCGTTTGGTCAAACTTTGAGCTGTTGAAGACCAGAAGACAGTCATTGGTTTGGGACGGCTCACATCACCATAGATAATTGGTGGTTTGACACAGCGGGATCCGTAGGATTGCACCCACCCGTTGGCCGTGAAAGCAAAGCCAGATAATTGTTCTCCGAAATACTCAACCATGTCATTCCTCTGAATTGCCAAAAAAACAAATTCAACTAATAAAATATTTATAGTTTTGGATCGTATTTGTACACAAGAAAGAAGCCCTCATTAAACCACTGAATAAATAACAAATATCAGCTTCATACCTCAGGCTCTCCATGCACCAAGACATCAATGTCGAGCTCTTCCTGGATCTTCACGACATTGTTTATTTCCTCCTTAATGAAACGGATATACTCCTCCTCAGAGATCCTATTCATATAATGACATATAGCAGGTTAAGTGTTAAAATATGTGATAATCATGGAATGTGGTAGATAACTTGAGAAGACTTATGCTTACTTGTTGGCCTTGAACTCGCGGCGAACCCTTCTAAGATCTGCAGTCTGAGGGAAGGATCCAATTGTAGTGGTTGGAAGACTAGGAAGGTTCAGTTTCTTCTGTTGCGCATCCAATCTAGAACTGACATTAGTGGCCCTTCGATGATCTGACCCCTTAAGAGCAGCAGCCTGAGAAAACGAAACTAATATAATGTAAGAATTCTACTAGCTTAAAATTTATCAGATACGGAAATAACATAAATGAAATAATGAAGAGCACTAACAGCCTTCTGGACAGCCTCATTTGTCACCCTTGGGGAGGACTTCCTTGAAGCCAAAGCAGCAGCATTAGAAGAAAAGTAAACCTGCAAAATGTCACACATTCAGAAGCAGGAAAGAAAAAAAAGTATGAGTCAAAACATCCTTAGAGGGTACAATGTACCTCATCCTTTTGTCCAGACAATGCATTGGCCAAGGCATTTACTTCAACTATTTTTTGTGCTGCAAACGCAAGCCAAGATTTAATTTCTAGGTCCAGCTTGGTCTCATTCACCAGATCAACTGCAGTGTGTAGAAGAGAACAGGATGTGGAAACAACAACTTTCTCTGCAAAAGAAAATTATAATTCAAATTCAGATTGTAGCATGCTGAACATGTACGTGTGTGTGTATATCAACAGAACAAGAGAGAGTGAATTATAAGTACCCTTTCCAACAATGTCCCCAAGTTCCTGCAAGGTGTTCAGCGAAGATTCAAGATTATTGGCCCAAATATTTCTTCCATCAACAATACCAGCAAAAAGAAGTTTTCCAGATGGAAATCCTTGCTTGATCAAATCAAGGGTCTTTGTTCCACGGACAAGGTCAAATCCATATGCAGTAACAGCCTTCAAGGAGGTGAGTGTTTTGTATGCTTCCGCGGGGACATCAGCAAAGTATGTCTCAACCAGCACATTCAAACCAGATAAAGTTGATTCTAGCTCTGCATAAGCATAATTAAATGCCTGTAACTGGTGAGCATCAAGATCCTTGACAAGGGTAGGTTCATCAAACTGGATCCAAGTAGCACCAGCAGCCTTCAGTTCAGTAACCACTTCCCTATGATAAATTACAAAGTACGATTAAAATTTAAAACAAATAAAATACATGATTCAAGAACATATCAGTACATTAAGGCCTTACTTATAGACAGGAAGGATCTTGTCAATTAGGGAAAGAAGTGAAAATGACTTCTCAACACCCTTAGCTGGTTTTGACAGCAACAAGTAGGATACTGGTCCCACAAGAACAGGTACGGTATTAACTCCTAGCTGCATAGAACCAAAATACATTTTATAAACATCGGGCAATGAAATGAATAATTCAGAATAAAATTCTCTTGTAACAAACATTCTTCTCAGGTTTCAATCTTCTTTAGTATATCATTGGTCAGGTAGTGAAGATTCTTCAAGACCAGAGTATTCAGTAGTTCATTAAAAATAATTAAATCAAATTTAAGATACTTAAGCTAAAGCAATTTTAAACTTACAGCTTTGGCCTCGTTGTATTCATCCACTGCCTTGTGTGATGCATAGGAGAACTTAACATCTGGACCCAATTCAGGAACAATGAAATGGCTGTACCATAATAGATAATGATTTTGTCACAACTATGATAAATATCAAATCAAATTACCAAACTCAACTTGTATTTATATATTTATATGAAACACAATGATGAATATAATGCCTATCAAATATAGATACATTCTTTCAGTTATTTCAAATTACTACAATATTATGTATAGTTATGCTTATGCATCACAATATCCATTCCTACACCTTTCTGAAATGTATAACTAAAAATTAAGAAAAACTTTTCTAACAGGGGTTACTTACTAGTTGGTGTCAAACCACTTGGTCATTTCCATAGCTGGCACAGATGCATTTCCTCTCGCCATGGAAAAGTAAATATCAAAACCAATCTCCCCACCATTCCATTTATATCTGTCAGGAACTGCACCGAGCATGGCTGTTGTGTCCAATACTTGATCATAGTATGAGAAGGTGTTGCTTGGAATATGCTGAATTCCAGCATCAGCCATCTGCTTCCAGATAGCTGATCTAAGGTTAGCAGCAACCTGCTTCAATTCCTCAGCACTACTCTTTCCATCCCAAAATGATTCCAGGGCAAACTTAAGCTCCCTCTTGGGTCCCATGCGGGGATAACCAACAATATGGGATGACATCGCTCTGTTATTGCAAACACACAATTTGAATACATCATAAGGCCACTCAATTAAGGTAAAAAAAAAATGTTTCTTGCAAATCTACTATACATTTGTAAAATGAGGACAAATCAATAGGAATGTGGCATTCATAGTTCATAGAAATATGTTGGTTCAACACAGCCAGATAAATCAATGAAGCACAAGGTTTATTAAGAAAATCGGTGAAGATCAAATTACAGACAAAATGTAGCAGAGTGCATGTATATTGCATGTGTAGGAACCAAATTTAACAATGTCTAATTTTATGAACCAGCTCTGCCAAAGCTTTGGCTATCAGGTAAAGAAACACATGTGACATGATAGTTTTAATATTATATCTTTAACAAGTCTTTTCACATAAGAGTCCTCTAGTCTAGAAGCGTGGATGATGCACAATCCCACCAACCTTGAGCTAAAATTCAGCTTTTTATTAGAAGAAAGGTAGCATCAAAAATCAAACTCTAGATAACTTGGTGATGGAGACTTCAATAGAATGTAAACAACTTAAAAATGAAATCTTTCTATTGTATTCATTTCAAGTTCCCAACCTACAAACCTCAGAGTCTCCATTTCATCAACCCATCCTTCCTATTGTTCAAAAGAGTTGTAAATCACATACATAGACACTCCACATGACACTGACACACAGATACCGATAATAATTTAAGGAAATGAATGTGATTAAACGCAATCACATGCGTCATTGTCAGACACCGAACCCGCAATTGATACATAGCAAAAATTTCTCAAAATTCAAAGTTAAATACAATTATAAATAAAACTCATAACATATTAAGAGCTAGAAATCATAAATAACAACAACTAGTAAAATTGTGAATAAACCCAAATGAAATAATTAAACTACTCTACTGAAATGAAGAATAACACCAAAAAGAAAAATCAAGTTACGAACTTTAACGTGCAGAAAGCATAAAAATCAAATTTTGAAGACATGAAAAAAGAAAAATCATAAAGGGCAAGCTGAAAACGTAAAAACTCATTTCCGGGATGAAAGTAACCAGCAAAAAAAAAGCTGAAAAAATGAGAGAAGAAAGTGGAAAGGTAAAGTTTGAAACCTGGAAGAAGAAGAAGAAGCACGAACGGAGAAACGAAGAAAGGAGCGTGGTGGTGAGTGATAGTGATAGTGATAGTGATGAGAGAAAGAGAGAGAAGAGAGTGAGAATTTGAAGGACGGCGTGAGACACTGGAATGATAATACTTTGTTCATTTACACGCACCTACCCCTTCACTCTTGCCCCCCTTGTCTATCTCATTTCTTCTTCTACTACTTTTTTTTAATGGAAATTCTTAAATAAATTTTAATTTTTGGAGATTTATTTTAAGTGTTTTTCAATTCAGAATTGCTAATTTCATACCAACAAAAATTCAGACAATTTTTTTTATTTCTTTAATTATGTGGAGATATTTATACAATGACAAAAATTAAGAATAAATAAATAACAATTTGAATAACGAATTTCATACCAACAATTGATTGGTCCAAATGGTAAGAACTATTTGAAAATGTAATAGCCTAAATTGATTCTTTGGTATATTCTTGCGGCCAGTTTAATCTCAAATTTTACATGCTACTTTCAATATTAAAATAGAATGTAAATAGATTTAGATTCTATTAATATATTTTAGTTGAATTTTACATTCTATTAATAAATTTATATATTATTGCGGCCTAGTAAATTCGACTACGGTCCAAATTTCTCACGAGGGTCATTAAATGTTCACTAAAATAAGTAGTTAATTTTTAATAGCAAAAAAATTTGTTAATTTTCAAATATTCTATAACTATGGTGAATTTCATTTTAAATTTGAGAAAAAATTAATTTGTTATGGGTTAGTTTGTCCAATAAAAAGGTCCGATAAAAAACAATTAGTTAAGAGATAGCTAACTTCTGAGTTATCTCATTCTTGATCCATCTTCTCATCATCATTATACTCTTTGTCCTGATATTCGGTGTTTCAGCTCCTTCTGCATTGCAAACTGTCCGTGAATCTATGAAGCACTAACACATACACCACATACTGACACGTCAATACTTTGAGAAAATGATATAACTTAATGCAATTACTTGTGTCGATATCATGTTGTGTCTAACACTGACATATGTTATACAACGAAGCACACCTTCGATCAGAATTGTCAGTGCTACACAGAAGATGATACACAGATGAGAGAACTTTTCAATTTGCCACTGATTCAAGTGAAGCTGCACAATAATGCATTTATTTATGTTAGTTTCTAACTCTAAGGTTAGCTTTCTACACTTATCTTCTCCCACAATAAGAAGCCGTATGAGTTCTGCAACACCTCTATAGTGTAGATTTTGTAGCTAAATCAAATGATGCTATTGTGCTCCGGCTTTCTTGTGCCACAAGTTGTGTGCTCCATGTGTGAAAAGTCTTTGATCTTAGAATGAAAATGAAAAAAATAAAGTAATTTTCCTTTTATATTAATGTTGCTATTGTGCTGTAATTTGAAGGGGAAAGTTATTATCAATTATGTTAGTTTCTAATGCTGTAATAGGTAGTTATCTTCAGTCTTAATTTCTTATTATCTTCTCCAACTATGGGAACCTCTATGAGTTCTGCAACAGCTCCATGTATCTAATAATATAGCCAAATCAATGTTATTGTGCTCCTGCTACTTTATACCACTAGTTGTGTGATACATGTGTGAAAAATATTTGGTATTTAGAAAGTATACCCATTGCTCTTACAAAAGAAAAAAAATTGAAAACATAACACTTACTCCTGCACCTACTAAACTAAAAATCAGCACAATTGATTCCAACTTTCTTCTCAATTAAAATTGTTTTACATTGGGTAAAATATATTTTCAGTTCCTATGAAATTTTAAAATTATGATTTGTAGTTTCATAATATTTTCTGTCAGCAGTTTTAATACCTATCTAAATCAAAATAGATCAATATCTTTCGGAATGCTGCCAAACTCTCCAAATTAGGGATGGCAATGGGTACCCATTGGGCAGGGTACCATAGTGCCCATCCCCGTACCCGCGTTTTAAAAAAATCCCCATACCCGAGCCCATACCCTCGTGGGTAATAAGTTTGGTGCCCGTCCCCATACCCTATGAGTATCTAAGTGCCCGTACCCGAACCCATTACCCGCACTTTCACAACAAAAAGATAATAAATAATAAAAAATATCACAACATAATTAAAATATGATCTGAAATATTCTAAATCAACATATCAAATATTATGCATCATATTATTTAGCCAAAAAAAAGCACTTTAAATAAAAAAAAAGAAATGCATATTACAATAAATATCAAAGACTTTGGATTAATTAACTAAATTTAATATAAATAAAATTATTGGTATAATATATATAATGTGCGGGCATGGGGCGGGGTGGGCACTAGAGTGCCCGTACCCACACCCATACCCGTTCAAATTTGTGGGTAATTACCCGTGCCCATGCCCATACCCAACAATGCGGGTATTTACCCACCCATCATGAGTATTTTTTGCGGGTGCCCACTGGGCTTGGGTCCAATTGTCATCCCTACTCCAAATGCACTGGGTTATGATAATGTTTTTCTTAATCTACAATTACTTTAATAAACTTTATTAAATCTTAATTACATATGATATAGCACACAGAAACAATATTTTATTATTAAGAGCACTGCGCCCTTACAGAAACAGATGCTCTCAGAAACTAGAATGAAGATACACCATGTATGGATCATGGACACTCTAAACATGGTGAGTTATCTCTATTGGATACCTATCGGATACCGGTACTCCACCGATATTTGCGGATACATATCTATTGAGTATTGGAATTAAAATTTTAAAAAATGTTTTATTAGATGCTATAAGATACTCCCTCATTTCCTTTTTAAGTGTCGTTCTAGTGCGAATTTTTCTTTCCTCTTTAACTGTCGTTTTGGTATTTTTAAGGGTATGATTTGTCAATTATACCCTTTGTCAATTACTCTTATATTTTTCAATAAAAATAATTAATGCTATATATTTGAAACACTAGAGTTTTTTTTTTTTAAAACAAAGCTTGTTTGAATTTTTTTAAACAAATTTTGTTTCTTGTTACCTTAAAATTTAAACAAAATTTTGTTACCTATAATAATGGATCCATGAATAGTTAAAATTCTATAAATAAGATGAGTAGTAATTGTTAAAAATTTCAAATGCAAAGTAAAAGAACAAATCTAAGAGAAAAATAAAATAAAAGACTCCATGAATGTTCGCATCGAAGAAAAAGTGGAAGACTCATTGGAACGACTGGTGGAAGGTGAAGAGGGAGAAATAGTTGAAGACTCGTTTGACAAGACAGAAGAACAATATTTAGAAAATTGACAATTGTTTGTTATGAGAGAGAAGTGTGCAAAATAAAATAGGAATTTGTTGGAGAAAAAGATAATAACTAACAAAATATTTGTTACGAAAAAAAGTTAACATATTAAACTTATTGGAAAGAGAAAGTGTGTGAAATATATTGGTGGATTAAAATGAGTGTATAATAAGAAGAAAAATGTGTAAAAATACACTTTGCTATTTTAGTGTTAATATTCTAAAATGACACTTAAAAAGGAACGGAGGGAGTATTCAACAAATACACACGGATATTTATACGAACTTCACATATACATATCTTAGAAAAGATGAATGGTAAAAAATGAGACAATGTTATAAGAATTTAGTGAAAATGTGTATGATTCAATTTAAGGTGTGAATTGGTTGAATCGTCTCTCAATGTATGATACTTAAAAAGTTTTGTTAATTATGGATGAAGGTAATGAGAGTGAGTACAATTGGTCAACATTATACAAAATTTGTTGAGTTCTTTTAAAGAAGTTTTTGTTGATATCCTCAAAATAAGAATGAAAATAGATTTATATGACAACTATACATTTTTTATTTTAATCACAAATATTATTTTTTTGTAAAGTGTGATCTATATTATTATAGTTATTGAAGACTATCAATGCATATCTCTTTTAAGTATTATACATACAAATTAGTTTTATTATAAAGATTTCGTTAACGTAACTGTATCACATCATAAATTTTAAAAAATTTGCATATCTGTGTATGCGTATGTACCCCACTTGTACTACATATCCAAACTTCATAGAAGATCCGGTACAACTACATCAATCACACCAATAGGTTAGAGGAAAAAATATATCGTTAACTTTCAAAGTTAATTACAAAGTGCTAAATTGTTAAATAACTTGATACATGATTCTAGAAAAAGGAAATCAAGAAAAATCAATTACATTCAAGGAGAAGAAACTAATTTAGAATCAGCCGGCTGATCCATGCATGGTCAGTGGTCAAAAGTAATGTTATCACTCTCTTGTTTCTATCAAAATTGCCACTGTTTTTCATCTATAAATAAATAGTTAGAAACTAGAAACTTAGCATATATAGAAATCAACTTGAATACAAGATGAAGAAGGTTTCTCTCTATGCTTGTTTACTACTCAACTTGAGTTTTTTCGTTATTAATTTTCCACATAGCAAAGCTAGTCAAGCTGATAAACTTGTTCAGTTGATTCTATCTAGAAGCTCACAAAATCCTCCTAAGACCCTTTCTTGGGAAGTGGAAGATGCATCTAAATCACATTCTTCTTCTGCTACTTATGTTGTACCTCAAGAGGGGCAAATGCAAGCTGACAAGATTGTCACATTGCCTGGTCAACCATATGGAGTGAATTTTGAACAATATTCAGGCTATGTCACTGTTGATCCTGAGGCTGGAAGAGAACTTTTCTATTATTTTGTGGAGTCTCCATATAACTCTTCCACTAAACCTTTAGTTTTGTGGCTCAATGGAGGTAAAAATAGTCTCAGAAACTTCTTATGCTCATAACAGTTGTTCTTTTGTATGCCTTTTCTTGTTTTTATGTATCTTTTTATATTTACCTTATGATCCTTGATATTTTGAAAATTTTGGAGGAATATAGTTACCATGTGATTGCAAAGACCTCTAACCTGAATATTGCAACTACATTTGCACTAGTAAGGAAATTTACAACACCACACAAGATAAGAAGAATTGATATATTATTATTTAATATTTGATTGATAACCTTCTTCAAAAAAAATATTTGATTGATGACATAACATCACTTTCATAGTTGTGAAACATAGTAGTAAAACCTGTAAACTTTTGATTTTACTAACAAGTTTATGATTTGAGTCTACAGAAGCTCAACAAGTTTACTCAAGTTTAACAAATTCGATTTGAACAACATAATACCACACAGGACCTGGCTGTTCTTCACTTGGGTATGGAGCCTTTCAGGAGCTAGGACCCTTCAGAATCAACTCTGATGGCAAAACACTATACCGTAACAATTATGCTTGGAATGAAGGTGAGACAATCATAATTAGTTTGTTTGTGATGCATTTGTTCTGAGACATGAATATCTGACCAACTTATATCATTATGAAATATGCAGTGGTGAACATACTCTTCTTGGAATCTCCAGCAGGAATAGGATTTTCCTACTCAAACACAACTTCTGACTATGACAATTCAGGAGATAAATCAACTGCCAAGGATTCCTATGTCTTCCTTATCAACTGGCTGGAGAGATTTCCACAGTACAAAACAAGAGATTTTTACATAAGTGGAGAGAGTTATGCTGGTCATTATGTTCCTCA
>Ga0228710_1012644_pt1 | contig 10384 bp, 4 predicted proteins | sample MedpolnodulmetaG_FD_177995 | JGI IMG/M metagenome (GOLD analysis project Ga0228710, IMG submission 177995) | Root nodule microbial communities from Medicago polymorpha collected in Santa Monica, California, United States - pink nodules | ecosystem: Host-associated > Plants > Roots > Nodule... | reverse complement strand
AATCAAATCTTGATCGATAGATATAAAACTAGAGAACAATACCCCAAAATGTGATGGTGGGATGAGAAACTGAGAATAGCAATGAGAATAACAGCAACAATGGAACCATGGTGAAAGAATAGGATGGTGGAGAGAGAATTGTAGTGGAAAAAAATAATCAAGTGTTGGTAGACCATGATAAGAATGTGTTTCTCATTTGATCTAATGGACAAAAACAACTTTCCCATGGTGGGAAACAACTCCCCTTTCCCATACTAAACCTCACCTCAAGGGGAATATAATTAGTACTCATTTCTTTTCCTACGTGTTTTTTGTCATACTTGAAAGAATCATATGTTGCTGTTTACATTCATGCACAAGATAATAAGGAAAATGAACTTTCCAATAAAAATTATACTCATAATAGTTGAAGGACAAAAGGTCTTATAACCGTACATGTTGATAACAAAAACTGTCAACAGCTCTCCACATAGCATCATTTTATACAGTGCGTAAAGAAGTTGTAAACTACCTCACCATTTATACTCTTTACACCGTGAAAAAAGACTTGTATAGTCATCAGCAGCATCATAATATTTTCATTTCTCTGCAGGCAAACATCTGAACCTCATCTTGCTTGAAATCTATGTATAAACTTAAAGGCTACAAATGTACACATTTTTTTGCAGTACAATTAACAACTTTATTTTCAATCAGCGGAAACATACAGGCTCTTGATGAAGAAGCAGCTTGCACTAGGCTCAGTTAGCTAGCTGTACAAACAAACATTATTTTCTCTATGTCACGCCTAAGCAGGTTGAGGAGTCTGAGCAGCCATTCTTCTCTCTGCAACAAATTACATGATCAGTAAACAAACTATTAACATGTGATGTGATTACAATGATAGAATAATAAGAATGGAAAGGATTAGTTAGGTACCTCCAGCAGCAACAAGCTTCTCTACACGTGCGACAATGTGCTTTCCATAGGTGTACTTTTTCAATGCATTCAAATGAACCTTGATTCGTGAAAGAATCAGTTCACGTTGATGGTCATCACATGTTTCCAGCACCTTTTGGACAACATAATTTGCAAATTGATCTTTCATCATTGCCTGCAAATAAGAAGGATATGATTTTAGCATTTTGTAGAACATACGAAGAGGAAAACATTGTAATTGAACAAGTGACAAAATGGAATCGCTTTACAAGTTGTGAGAATTATAAGGGTGATTGGAAAATCAAAACACCGAAGATGTGATATTCGCTTTGCTTAATTTGTGAATCATGTTACAAGTACAAAATAATATTAAAAACTGTTGTTTAGTAATCACTAATCTCTACTAGAGAACCAGTTAAACACACATGGTGAATTCTGCTTAAAGTGTCCAAGTCCCTTACCACTCAAACCAACCAAGTGTTAAAAGTAAAAAAGGTCAAGGGATGGTTATGAGTCCAGCTCATGCAATATTAGGATTTGAAATAACGAGATCATTCATGATAATTTGAAACCTAAGACTAGGTATAATATCAAAAGCTTCCGAGACAGTGGATTTAAAAATGTATATTGTGGTATTAAACCTAAAATTGATGAGCAATACATATTAGATAGAGAGTTGAAAAAACCTGAAGAGGCTCATTTTCATCCGTGGTTCCAAGCATCTCACTGACTAGTATTTGGCGTTCTGCAGGACCACTGAAGGTCAGACACTTCTCCACAACATTGGAGGCAAACTTTTGTTGACTCATTTGAACTATCTTCCCTGCTAACTCCTTTATTATGGTAGAACGCTCATGAGGCTTCCCATGTTCCAGTACATGCTGTTATTTAGCGGAAAACAAAACAAAACAAGAGATCAACCCACATGTTTAAACGGCATACCGTATGTATATCAAAGGAAGTGATAGCAAACACTGTAATGTTCAGGACGTGACTGCAAAATCAGGCGGAGTAGAGACCAAAGACCCATATCATATTTGAAGAACCAACCTCGGATGGCATGTCAAAAGGATGTTATAATATAAAGCAACAGATTTTAAAAAGATATAAGAATTAATTATAAGTAACAAGTATCACTGAAGTATTACATCAGTTTTCAATACATTCATGAAAAATGAAGTTAAATGATAAACAACAAAAAATTCCAGTAGGCTGAGTAGTAAGAAAAAGTAAAGACCTGAACAACGTAGTTGCCATACTGATCCTGAGCTAGCATGCTAACAGCGCCTAAAATCTCGTCCATAACTTTCTGCTGTGTTGCAGGGCTTTCACAGTGCTCCAGTACTCTCTGCCATGTAAAAGGTTTTTATTATGCGACATAATTTTTAGGTTCTTAATAGTAAAAACAGTAACATAAGCAGTTCAAAAATCTTACCTGTATCACACGACAACCATATGGATGGGTTGAGAGTGTCACAACTTGATCGAAAAATGTTGAAACAATAAAGTCGATCGCATCTTCAGGGACACATTCAATACATTTCTGAATGACATGATTACCATTCTGATCACGAACACAGCGCATGATATTACCATCAAGCTCTTTAACCATCTCTATTTTCTGATCCAGATCAACAACTTCAATGGCCTAAAGAGAGTCCATATTGAAAGGACAGAGGAAAACTTATGAGATATTCAAGAAAATAATAGAAAGGGAAGACATAAATATATCAACTATTGTCAACCTAAATCATCAATACCTTCTGAATAACCCGGCAACCATACATCTGAAGGCTAAGTGTAAGAACGTGGCCAATAAGCTTGTTTGCTAATTCTCTTCTCTGGGGTGCAAGCCCATGCTCAAAAAACTGCAACATATCAACTATTGGTCAAACCAGATCCATGAAAGAGAACGATGAACCGAGAGAAAAATAATTTTTACCTTTTGAACCACATAATTACCAAAGACATCGGTCATCAAAGCAAGAGCATGTGGCATGATTTCCTGATAAACCATGTCTTTTTCTTCTGTAGTTGCTGTTTCAAGCTTCTGTTGAATAAATCGGCTTCCATATTGATCCGCACTGCCAACGATAGCAAATTAAGTCAATTTAATTTTCAAGACGACAAAATAAAAAATGCATCAAAAGACAAAAATGAACAAATATACCTGAATTCAACAACATGTCCGGCAATTTCAGAGAGCTCAAAACACTTGGCTTTATTGCTTTTAAACTCTTCCAACAGAGAAGAAGCGAAGCTTTCATCCATATTCCCGGAATCTACATGCCAAGGTCCCATGACCCCAGCCAAGTTCCTCATTCCAGAAGCAAAACGCATGTTGTTCAGATCATTGTGCCTAATTGGACTTCCGGATCCAACTGGAGAACCAGAGTTTGTCATTGGACTTCCTGGATAAGACAACCCAACACCATATGCTGGATTTCCATAGTAACCATGGTGATTGGAGTTGCCTGATTTACCACCAAGTTGTGCATTGTACTGCGACTTTTGAGGCGAGAGAACAGACCCGAGGTAGGCTTTCTGCAGCTCAAGTAAATTCATGTACGAATTACCCAAGTAGTTCCTGTCCACAGAGGGGTCGTTAAGAGCAGCGAGTTGTGCCGCAGCATACTCAGTCGTCCTCATATACTGAAGATACATCGGATCAACAAATGGAGCCGGAAGAGCACCCCCAGCAATTTGATTTCCCATCCGACCAAGATTATGCACATCAGAAGGAGAACCAGCTCCCGAAGCCAGACCGCCTCCAAGAATTCTCGAGTCCATTCCAGGGGATGCCATCATGGATGCTGCCGCAACGTTTTCAAACATCGGTGGCAGATTACTGGTGCCATATTGGTTAGTCATCAAGGATGTCAATGCTGCTGGATTTCCACCATAGCCGCTTAAGCCATAGTTAGTGAATGATGAATTCATACCATCTATAGACTGATACTGAGCTTGCATATTACCTCCTCCACTAAAATGGGAGGTAGGTGATCCTTTGAAATATGAGTTATTCAAAGGAGCAGTCGAGTTTTGTAGCTCAGCCTGCCTGTGCAGGGACAGATTATTAAGGTCTGGCCTGCTCTTACCTGAACTTTGCAAATGCCCTGATTCAGATTTTTTTAGATATGGATGTTGCTTGCCGTGCTCTTGACCACCCTGCATACCAAAAAGATATCTCTGATGATTATCGACATCTGACTCAACCTGTGATGGCAAATGGTTTTCATCTTCTGATGACAAGTTCATCCCGGATAAAGCAGCCACAAGATCTGCTGACTCGTTCAAGCCAGATGAAACGCCGTTAAATGAATCTGGACTGACAATGCCTCTCTTGTCAGAAGCAACATTTCTCCCTCCGCCAATAGGTGTGAGGCATGGACTAGGAGCCCTAGCAATATGTTGTGGATCAGGAGTAGTGCTTCTTGACAATGAAGATCCTCCTAGTGCAGCAGCATAAGAATACGAAGCTGGCAGACCAATATTTTGTGTTGCAGATGATCCTTGAACATGAGCTAACTCTGCTTCAGAAGTATTTACTTTATCAACATTTTCATCAAATGCATTCCGACTTGCTGGACGAGAAGGAAGGCCTGTGACAGGGGTGTTACGCTCCATATCATCCTGCAAAATTACCGGTCATAAGCTCTGGGTAGAAAAAAAGGGATGCAAGATAAAGAAATCTAGATACCAGTTAGCAGAAATAACTGAAAATTTAAATTTGGATTAGACAAAGTGTAGCTGAAAATTTAGATTTAAAATTTTGTCCTTGCCTCCAAAGGTCAACGTATAAATACCAATTTCCAAATGTAACTGAATTTAAATTCTAATTTAGATAAGAGAGTGAAAATGAAAATTTAAATAGAGGAGAGTTTGAATAACAAGGGTTTAAATAAAAAAACAAAAAAACAGACTAAGCCTACCGAAAGATTTGGTAATGCCTGTTTTTCTGCTAGTGCATTACAATAAAAACTTTCAAAACTCAAAAAGAAGCTAAGAATAATCTGAATACATGAGAAACTGAGAGATATGGCCAAAACATATGCTCCAAGACCAATATAAACATATACTCTTGCTTCAACACTGAGAGATATAAAAATGTGACATAAAATTCATCAAAACTGTTGAATGTGAGGTATAAAAATGTGACATAAAATTCATCAAAACTGCTGAATGTGAGGTATAAAATCCTATACAACCCAAGTTAGTAACTAAAAACTAAAAAGGTATGCAGCTTGAAAGTAGTTTATTATATAATATGTACAAAATTTCAGCAAAAAAGGAATGTCAAATGCTTTATGCTGAATGCAACAATTCAACTAGATGTAAGTAAAATAATCAGTATCAATATATTCTGCCAACATAAAACTAAAATGCTAGATACTACAGGACGACCAATCATAAAAGAACATTACTGGAAGTATATGAAAATTAAAAAAAGATTAAGCCGAATGCATTGAATGATATGCTGCCATTTCCATCACAATGAGCTATAAATAATGGTAAGCCAAAAGCCAAAGATGCATATTGTCAGTTAGCATTCCATTAATCAAAAGAATTGCAATCATTAATCAAAACTTCAGAACAGGATCATACATCACAACATTAAAATCAAAACTTCCAAACAGATAGAATGAAATGCAAAGTAAAGACTGCATTACTGATTTCAGTAATCCAATACAGCCTTAAATAGCAAAAGTACCATCTTTTGTACCCAGCAGAAAAAAACAAATGAACACATAAATCTGTTATCAACCAACCTTAACAGCAGAAAACAACAAACTGAGTTATTATCAAAGTTAAAAAAGAGTTAATAAGTGAACAGATAACAAACAAGAGATGCAAACTACCTGAAAAATTTCAGCAAGGCTCTTTTGTTTGCTTCTAAGTCCCAAGCTAGGCAAACCAATCAAACCATCACCACCCCATTCAGCAGAACCTCTAGTCTTTTCATTCTCCACCTCATTCCTTTCTTGCTTCCTAAAGTTAAAACCAGGTGGCGTCGAAAACATTGACCTACCACCACTATCATCAGTCATGTTACCTTTTCTCCTATCTCCAATTCCACCTACAGCTGAGGCCCCACCTTTAAGCCTTTGTTGAAACCTCCAATCTTCCTTTGACAATAAAGGAGGTGGAAGCCTAGGATTCAAATTGACATTTGAGTAATAGTACTGAAGATAAGCTGGATCAGACCTAAGCTCTTCCTCAGAAACAACACCATTCACATCTTTATTCCCCGGAAAATCTGAAAAACCACCAGCAACACCACCACCACCGCCGCCGCCACCACCAAACAACCCTCCAACAGCATTCAAAGAACCCTCCACAGTAGGAGGAGCTGATCCACTCCTAAATATATTCAACTCTCTTTCGCGATCATCGCCTTCTTGCCTCCGTTGCTCACGGAGCAACATCCCTATTTCCTTCTCCAATTCATCACCAAAACAACCCTCGTTATTGCCAATAACAGGTCTTCTTCCCAACTCAGACAACATTCTTAAAAATCACACCTTTATATCACCAAACACTAACACACATAAACTAATCACAACCCACCAAAAATTACCAAACCCTAATCACAGAAACAACCTAAAAATTCAAACTTTCTTAATCACAAAGCATAAACAGTCAAAACATAAAAATTCCAACTTTCAGCAACTAAAAGCATAAAAATTCAAACTTTCATACAAATTCAGGAAGCTAAAACAAAACTATGCAAAACAATCAATAATTAACAAGGCTAGTTTGCATAATCATTATTGATTGTGAGAAAAGTTGAGGTTAAGAATGGTGCAATAAAGAGAAAAAGAGGAGAGAGGGATTTGAAGCTGGCGGCGATTGGTTCTTGCAAGAACCTTAGGGTTTTGTTCCATCTATGAGGATTATAAATACACTAACGATGATAGCACCAAAAACCCAAACCCAACAAAACCAAACCAAACCCAAAATTTTAATTTTAATTTCAATTTCTTTTCGTTTTAAGTTTATAAAGTTTTATTTTTTCATATAATCTTTATGAATATTGTATCTCAGAAATATCCAGAATTTTATTATTATTTTATGTATTTCCTAAACCTTAGGGTAATTGACCAAGTGATAACCGACTAATGCCAACACTAGAGAGAGAGAAAAAAAAATTGTTTTGTTTTGTTTTAATTTTTGTTTTTGTTTTTGTTTTGTTTTATTTTTCATGTGTGTTTCAGAACACAATATCTATGACTATCTGACACGTAAGTGAATTAGATTCGGTAGATCAGTAAAACATGGCAAAAGTACAGTAAATTATGCACAACTTAACAACTCTATATTCACTTCTGAAATGTTGTGTTGTGATGAATGTTATGAATCATGATTATGTTAGTTTTTTCCAATTTCCACACTCTATTCCTAGCTTCTGTTACTTCCCTTTTTATTACTCAAACTAGTAATAATGCAGCATGGTATTTCTGGTTACTAGGCCTCCCATATTTTTGTAAAATTGGGATTGTATTGTAGTTGTAATTCAATTTCTTGGGTTTGACCCAATATGAAACCATTCCTAGTAATAAAAGCAATTTATTCATAAATTCAATGCTCAACAACAATTTATTGACTTTTAACGAGGTAAAGACAGTAATTTAATTTATTTGGTAACCTTTGTATGCGAAAACATAATATCTTCACTTTTAAAAAGTTGAAATGTACGACTTTTAATACGTACAATTCTATAATTAATTCATTAACATATGCGACAAGTTAGCATTTGCCTTTTTTTATTGGACCAATATGTCTGTTGATATTTACTCCCATAGTTAATTGGTGATTAAATAATGTCACCTATAGAGAACAAAAAAAACTATTCTCCGGTCACTACTATAAGCAAAAATCAATTTTTTTAGATTCATTTATTAAATGATGTATCTAGTCAATAATATTGATCAAATACATCATTTAATGAACGAACCTAAAAAATTGATTTTTACTTATATTAGTGACCGAAGGTAGTACCATTAAATAGGGGTACAATAGCCCTATCAAAAGTAAAAGCGAGCATTGTACATAAGGATGAATTGCGAAAATATTAAAGGTCTCGCTAACAAGTGTCCTTAAAACATTTAAGGGTGCTTACTAAGATTCAAACAATAGAAATAATTGATAACTTTTGTATGAAAAAAGTTGCTTTTTGATGTTTCATTATGTTGAATATACAAATTTCAAGATAAAATTTCTATTTTAAACTTAGGGCACTTGTTAGTATTTCCTATAATTTCAACATCAGATGGTAAAATATGATATCTAATCGTTTATCATGAGAGGGAAACATGCGTGAGATTTAGATGAAGTTAATTTAGATTATGATAGATGACACTTTATTCTCTTATATATAAATTATACATGAGAGAATTCATTTTCGATATAAGATGTATTTTTCATATTTGTAGTTCTTAATGTAAAGACCATCTTCAAATTTTTATGAGCAAGTAAGTCTAGGATGGTCACAACTATTTGGACATACTTGCAGCGTGAGTTAACTCACGTTTTAAAATATGCAATATTTTTTTCGAATTTATTTAAATGGTAATACAAATAATATAAATGCTAGTAATATAAATGCTAATAATATAAATGGTAATACAAAACCTCATTTTATTAATTTTTTGATACAATTACACAATACATAATTTGATACATTTTATTGGAATAAAATAAATATGCTTCTTTGAGGTGAAAATAGACCAACTTAGGGGTAACAGAGGATCAATGTTGGTGGCAAAAGAGACCGGCCTTCTTAGGGCAAAAAGACATCATCCTTTCGGGCTAAATCTAAATCTGGTTCTTTTTATACCCCCAAGAAAAAGTCTTTTTACCCACGGTAAAAAGTTTATGGGTAAAAAGAAGGAGATTTACTTTTACCCCAAGGGTTGACCTCTTTGTGCCCCAAATCGATTGGCCTATTTTACCCCCTCCCTTGATCCCTTTTTACCCCTAAATTGGCCGCCAAAAAAAACTAAAAAAAAACAAAAACTACAAAGGTGAAAGAGTGAGAAGAAGAAGGAGAGAATGTGAGAAAATGGTGAAAGTTTAAGGGGGTATTTATAGGGGGAATGGTTGCATAGGTTTTATATGCACTAATGCAGTCAAAAAACTGTTAAAAAACGTGTAAAAAAATCATTAAAATGAAGGTTGAACAACTGACCAAAATCCAAAAAACGTGCTCTTGAGTTTTAAACACCGGCCAAACTGGCGTGAGTTAACTCACGTTGGGTTTAACACTGGCGTGAGTTAACTCACATGGCAAGCATGGGCCAGCGTGGGTTAACTCACGCTAAGATGGTGGGCAGTTTTTTTTTTTGCATGCACTAATGGTACCATAGGTACGTTTTGAATAAATAAATTCGAATAAAAACTAATTAAACTCAGCGTGAATTCGAATAAAGAATTGTATTAAAAAATTCGAATAAAGTTGCGTATTAAATAAATTCGAATAAAAGTTACATTACATTACATAAAGTTTCTAAATATGTCCTATAATTACATTACATTACGTTCGGAAATGCAACTTCCAACTACAACAATTATTTTACCTCTGAATGAGGTAAATTCAAACTTACTAAACAACAACTATCAAGCATTCATCCGGAAGTTTTATTGTTTCATTCAAAATATTAAATTCTTGTTAGTTTAGTTTAGATGATGGTATTCAAATGCCAAAAGAATGAGGTCCAGTCATTGACACTTCAATACCTTCATCTAAACCATACTAACAGGAATTTAATCTTTTGAATGAAACAATAACACTTCCGAGTGAATGCTTGGGAACTGTCGTTTAACAAGTTTGAGTTACCTCATTTAGAGGAAGACAATTGTTGTAGTTGGAAGGTGCATTTCCCTACCTAATCACGATCTTATGGCAGAATCAAACTGTTGATAATATCTTCAGTTGATCTCAGCAACGTTACCCGCATATCGATCCACTGGAACATACTGTGCTCCCAAAACATGCTCGTCACGTTTTCGTCGTTCGTTAATTCCACCCAACTGAATGATATTCTCCCCTCGTTGAGCATTGGACGTTTATACCGAACGTATTCCACCCTCCTTGTGTCTCTTGGGTTGACTCCTTGGTAGAATTCATTCAGTTCATCTTTGAGACCTCTTAACGTTACACCAAGGCACCGAACCTTCAACCTCTAAGGTTCTCCGTCGTTGAATTGTGCATGAACGTCGATTCATCCGGCCATTATTTCAAATCTACACAATAAGAAATTAAAAATGATCAATGAAAAACTCATTCAAACATTTCATCAAACACTTGCAGTCCAAATTATACATAAACCCTAAAAATGGTAACTACAACATAAACATGCAAACATCTAAACAATTAAGCAATATAAGTGATTTACATGTAACATTGTATGATTTCTTGGCAAAAAAATCAAAATTTAAACTAAACCCTAAAACTAAAAAAATCTAA
>Ga0228710_1012643_pt1 | contig 10385 bp, 6 predicted proteins | sample MedpolnodulmetaG_FD_177995 | JGI IMG/M metagenome (GOLD analysis project Ga0228710, IMG submission 177995) | Root nodule microbial communities from Medicago polymorpha collected in Santa Monica, California, United States - pink nodules | ecosystem: Host-associated > Plants > Roots > Nodule... | reverse complement strand
ATTTCTGTTTAAACGCTAAAATTCACAACTTATTATATTTAAATAAATACCAAGACAAACTCAGTGAGAATTAATCATATACAAAACCACATCAACTTCCCCTGTCATAATGAGTCCCATACACACACAAACATAACATGTAAATAACGAGATATTTTGATAACGAGATACAATTCTTTTGATATTTTATCCGATGTGTGACTTCTATTTTTAATGGTTATACTCGTTTTCATAGTAAAATAGTACTAATATTGTTCTAACTAGAATACCCTTTATTCTAACACCCTTTTAGTCTCACTATTTTGTCCCCACGATAACGAGAATCACAAGAAGGAAAAAGACAAGAAAAGATTTGTATCTTGTTCTATTGATCTCAAGCTCCTTTAAAATTTCACTTGGACCAACTTTTTGGCGCATGTGCATGGCTTTAATTAACAAAACTTCTTGCTTCTCAACCAAGTAATCTGCTACTTTGCTTAGGATTAGTCCCATCAACGCCATTCCGGAGAAAACAAAAGCGCAAGCAAGTAGTTTCGTAAGGTCACTGTTGGGAACAAGGTCACCATATCCAACCGTGGTCATTGTCACAATTGTAAAATATAAGGCATCAAGGAATCTCTATGTTTTCATTCCCTTGATTTGGTTTCTGACAAGGTAGAAGATTAAAGTTCCTACACCTAAATAGACCATAAGGATAATAGCCACTTTTTTAAAGCTTGGATGTAGATTCCCAAATATGGTTTCAGAAAGGGGAATCGATTCTGTCGTTTATCACCAAAGGAGCATGATCTGTGTGAGGAGCACTTCTAGAACGGAGGAGCCTTCTTTGGTTTAATCGTCCTTTAGCCTTTTGAGCCACAGTGTCTTTTGATCTCAATAGTAAGGGCTCGTTTGTATCATTGCTGGCCATGAAGATAAATTTAGAAAGCAAGAATCTGTGACCTGATTCAAATGCAAAACAGTTGGAACTGTGTCAGCAAAATAATAATGGAAAGTATATGCATAATATATTCCAAGTTTCAACACATACACAAAAGACTTCAACGTATTGAAACTAAGGAGCATATTACAGATTTATCAAAAGGGCTTCAAAGAAAAAAAACAACCTAGTTTATTCAAATATATACCAGGCACCGGTGATGAATGAATCCTAGTTCTACTTCTAATTGAATATACCAAACACAATACATTCCTTTGAACCATCATATGTAAGCCACGTGGATCTTCTTAATTCCATACCTTGAATTGAAAAAAAGGAATAGTAACTGCATCTATTTCTTTAAGCTATAAAGGAGAATAGTGACTTTGTAAGTACAATAACTAATAAGCATTAAAAGTAGCATAACCATTGAAGCACCGTCAAACTCTAGATACCAAAAAAGATCAAAACCATATAGATCATACATCAAACAGACTAATTAACAAGGACTTCCTATTTGCAAATCACCGCTTGATTTCCTTGCCTCAACTCCATAGTACTTCTATTTCTAATGAAAATTACATCAATATAGCTTTGAACAAACAGCTACTTTGATTTTGAATAAACAATATAGCTTTAAAGTAGAATCCATTTTCTTTTCCCATTCAGTTCAATTCCTTCATTCATTTCAATTGATGGTACACCTCCAATCATGGGCACCCCTCCAAAGGAAAACTATAAGTCAAGATCACAACAACAACCAAGTCCTATCCTACTAAATCAGATCGGCTTTATGGATCAAACGATGCCATAATGTTCTATCATATACCATATTTCTATCCAACTCATTACTCACTATATCTTTCTTTATAGTTTATTTAATAGTTTTTCTCGGTCTTCCTCTTCCTCTAGTAATTTGACTACCCTCTTTCTGATTTACTCTCCTTACCACATAATCTACAAGTCTTCTCTCCGCATGCTCAAACCACATAAGATTAGTTTCCACTTTACAGTCTTTTCTACCAGAGGTACTACCCCAACCCTCTCTAATGTTGCCATATCTAATCATATCCCGTTTAGTCTTATCACACATCTCAAGATCACGATTCAATAAAAAAATAAAATCTTTCTTCTTTATCATATGATATTAGTGATGCATTAATTTTGTGATAAACTAAATAAATAAGGTTGATCTTAGTTTAGCAAGATATATTCATCATCATATGAAAATCGTATGCAACTAACTACAGTTCATTTAGATACAGCATAAAGTAGCATACAGAATCAACCATAAAGGAAAATAGAAACAACCCATTTTATAAAAACTGAAAAAGAACAAAAATTTACAAAATTAAGTGATGAATCACTAACAACCAAAAAGGGAAATCGAAAGTAACAATTCCAATAAAGTAGGAGTTAAGATGATGAATTGAACTAACAGTGAATGTGATTCGTGTTGTAGGATTGAAGTTTTCACCTTTGAAGTGATTCTAGTTCTGCTTTAAAGATGAATGTTGTGGAGTCTTCGAAAAGCTTCTGATTCAGTTGAAGTTTTGGATCCTAAGTTTCTAATTTAATCTATAGTTAATTAATTATTATGAATTTAATTTCCAAGTAAAAGAGAACTTGTTTATTTAAATATTTCTGATTTGTTTCTTTCTATTTTCAACTATATTTCTGACTTTTTCCTACCAAAAGAAAAACTATATTTCGACCTTTTCAGAGTTGTTGTGTTGTTACCAGAGACAGAGAGTGAAAAGGACATGGCTTCGAACATAGTGTTTTATTTTATATTTTTTCATCGAAACTGAAATACACATAATAAAAAAGTACTATTAAATTTAAGCATTATGTAACAATTGATTGATAAAAGTAGTAGGGTTTAGCCATGAATCATTAGATACAAATTATAGCATATCAATAATGATGAAGAAGGAAGAAGAAATTGTGCACTTTTGAATTAGGTTGATGAAGGATAATTGCCAGAAGGATGAGAGGGATGACTACCCTTAGTTCGTTTAGCACCAGAATGTTCAGAATGTTTAACCGTCTGAATAGCTAATCGGCTGAGGGCAGGGACCTCTCATTGGGCTTAGCTAAATGGTCTAACCCATCACGGTCCATTTAGAAAGAATAGTCCAATCACACATGTTCATCAATTAATTAGTGCTTAACACAATAGACCATAATTTATAATATAATATTAACATAATAATTGATTATTGTCAATTCATAATTGATTAATTAAATAATTAATCCAACAATCTTCCACTTGGATGACAATACTCAATTACTAAAAGAATATAAAATTTCACTTGTCATAAAGAATTTAAATTTTAGAATTATATGTATGGTCAAAACACTAATCATTCAAAAGAGAAGTAAGCTTTAATGCTGCAGAAATTGAATCCGATAGGGAAAACAAATCATACAGATCAAATACTCACTTTTCTAACAAATGATGAATTTATAGTGACACATTTGAATTAAAAGGGTGTGTCATTAAAGAATGGCTCAAGCATTAAAAATGCTATAACAAACTCCTACTAACCCAAAATATCATAGACTTAATCAAATCATTATGAGTTACAATACTCATTTATATAAGTTTGTGGTTAGTGGTTCTACCAATGAGTTTTTAATTCCATAAAAGTCATATATCCACACAGGTATAAGAATAGAAATTACTTATAGGGATAGCCTATAAAGAGAGAGTAATTACATTTAGTCAAAATCAATAAGAAAGTAGGAAATTCAAGAATCTCCGAAATGGATCAACATAGACACTTAGTTTAAAGAAAATAAAATATGGATTAATGTGACCACTAGAATGTCTATAATGAACGAACATTTAGGATTATCTCAGTTTGTACGTACTTCAAGAACACAATATCATACTCGATAGGAGTATTGATATTATACATTGTACTTATTATTTATTACCTCATAAAATGTGGAATGTTGTGTCTCAAGTTCGACTGACGAAGTGAAGTCCAGAAGATGTGCTGATCGAGAGGATGGTTCGACGGAGCGAAGAAGATGTCGAAGGAATATTGGCGTCGAAAGGAGGAGCTGAAAGTGGTTTCTCGTTGAAAGGGCGTTATTTGAAATTCAAATACGTCTATACCGGTTTTTAGCAATTACGTCTTGAACGTGTCTGTAGGCAGATACTTAGTATAAATAGCATTTTCCTCTATGGAAAACGGGTCACAATTCACATACACACAAAACTTACACACTCAAACTATCCGCGCTTCAGGAGAAACGAGTAAACAAGTTGCAAATGTATGAATCTGTGCACAACTTTACTTTCATTTTAATGCAATTCTAGTTAGTCTTTTTGGTCTTTCAGACTCCCTTTTATCTTTTTAATCTTTACTTTTAAGCCTTAGCATCGTTCCATTGAAGATAATCTCGACAGGTCTCACCTTGTGTCTGGATTTCGACGGTTATATTCATAGTTCGCTACGACAGTCACCATTCGAATTTAAACAATCAAGCACAAAAGGTTAATTTTTCCTCTTTAAAGCGAAACTTTTGTTTTAATTTTTTCCTCAACGACGCTTGAGTGTGTTTGTTTGATTTCAGCAGCTTCTCTCAATTCATTCACTTCCTCAGTTGGAGTTCGGAGAGGGAGAAATCATTTTCCGTACCAACCGAAAAGGTTAGCAATCACATATACGATGATGTTGCCTTAGTAATTTTATCGAAATTCCCTCTCAAATCTTTGTTTCGGTTTTGTTGCATGTGTAAATCGTGGTCTCTCTTATTTAAAAACTCTTATTTCATGAACATGTTAAGAAAGATTTTCTTTTCTAAAGATCATTCTTATTATGAGGATGCATCTCTCCTCCTACATCATATTACACCTCGGTATGTCCCTTATAAATATAAACATGTGTTTTATTCTCTTTTTGGCGAGAGGTTCGATGGTAGGGTCAAATTAGATTGGCCAAATCCGTATGGAGAGCAATTTGATTTTAACGTACATGGTTCTGCTAGTGTTAAAGGTATTCTCTGTATTCAAGATACGGGGAGGGCTAGTGACATTTGTTGTATTGAAGAATTAGGGAGAGTTGTATTGTGGAACCCAACTAAGGATGAATTCAAAGTCACTCCAACTAGTCCTTTTGCATTTGAATCTCCTTATTGGGAACCAAATATTCGTGTTCATGGATTTGGTTACGACCAAGTTGGACATGACTATAAGGTGATTCGACATGTAATGTTTAATCCCAGAACTTCTGATTATAATCATCACTGGAACTATGAAGATACATAAAAGATGTGGAAAGATGGATACCGTTGCCCCTTGTGGGAGATATATTGTCTAAAAAGTAACTCTTTGAGAAAACTTGTTATAGATATGCATGCACAATATTATAGTTATGTGGGTGTTCAAGTGTACATGGATGGAGTGTGTCATTGGTGGGGTGAAAGTGAAATACTAGGTGATAATACTTTTTTGGTGTCGTTTGACTTGAGCAATGAGACATTTGTTGAAACATCCATACCCTCTAACATGGAGGTATTTGTTGAAACATCCATACCCTCAAACATGGATGATATTTTTCCAGGAGTCATATTTAGATATTTATTTGTGTTAAATGGATCAATTGCATGGATTTCAAATTATGAAAAGATGACTACTTTTCATATATCAGTTTTGGGTGAAATTGGGATTAAAGAATCACGGATCAAACTCTTCATTATGGGTCCGTCGTCCGACATTGAGCATCCCATTGGAGTTGGTAAAAAGGGTGATATATTCTTCAGAAAAAAGGATAATGAACTAGTTTTGTTTAATTTAAGCAACCAAATAATTGAAGAGCTTGGTATTAAAGGTGGAGAAAATCTACTATCGATTGAAAGAATAGATAATTAGTTTTTTTTTCTATTGTTGTCACACTAGAGATACTACTACATGACTGTGATGATTATTATTATGATTTTAAATGAAATATGTATAATTATGTTATAGATTCAGGTGCTATTTCATTTTATTTTTACTTCTTGAGCATATTGGTATGGTATGGCAGTACACCACTATTGACATTGCTTCTCTGTACTCCTGTGATGTTATGAACAAGAAGCAACTTTTGTAAAAAAATAGCAGTAAGCAACAATTGAGATACTATGTTTAGTGAAGAGGAAAAAAAAAAAAAAAGACAAATAACAGAAAAAGAGTTGATTTATTTATGGTTCAATGGTTGTTAACTTTAATTTGTATTACATTTGCAAGGCATTGATATGAATTTATAAATGATATTTGGTGCATCAACTAGTAAAGTATTTGATATTAGCTTAGAGAAGGAAAGTGGGTCACAACTTACGGTTTCGATTTGAAAAAGAAAAAAAGAAGATAAAACTTTGACTTAACATTGTTTTGTATACACACTCACTCAATCTTCATATCATGTATTTAGAATCCAATGCACTCTGGTTTGAAGATTTGTACTGTCAGCTCATTTTTAAGATAGTTACTCGAGAACCTCATACCACAAATTGAATCAACAATCAGTCCATATCTTAATGACCTCCAAAGTGATCATAATATCATGTTACATTTAGAGTGACAAAATATCTAATGGTATATATTAGGAAACAAGAGATAATGAATAAAAGTGAATTGTTATTGATGATAGAATGATTACAATGAGTATATATACAAGAATCAGAGTGCATGGTAACCTAGAGTGTGCATGCAATAGAATATAAAACCCTAGTGACTGTTACTTGTATATCAAGTAAGCGGTTAAGCTATCTATTAGAATTGATATTCTCGTCACTATGTAATATCCCCCCACAAGTTGGAGGTTGATAAATATTTATCAACCCCAACTTGAATAGAAGGGTATTAAAAGTCTTAGGGAGCAATGCTTTAGTGAAGAAATCAACCACTTGATCTTGTGAAGAGACCGGAAGTAACTTCAGGATCCGCAACTTAAAAAAAATCATATCTTGTAGTTAGTGGATAGTTAAGTTGGATGAAATTCAATAAATAAGGGTATGATAGATAGTTAAGTTGGATGAAATTCAGTAAATAAAGTATAATAGTGAAAGAAAAAAAAAATGTTGCATTGATATTCTAAAGAGATTTGATGAAATTCAATAAATAAGAGATAATAGAGGAAAAAATAATAATAAATACTGCATTGATATTCTAAAGTGACAATTATTTTGAAATAAAGAAAAAATATTAAAGAGACAATAATTTTGAGACGGAGGGTGTACTACAAAACCATCGGAGAAATGATACTGGGTAACATTTTCCATTTTTTTTTTTTGTTTTGAAAAAGCCAAGAATAGATTAAATAAAAATTAGGGGTATAGGTTTAGTCTTGGGTAGAAAAAGGCCAAGTGTCTTGTTCGTATGAATATTAACTCTGATTTTTTTTTTTTGAAGAGCAACTATGATTTACTATTTTGAAATTTTAAGAGAAAAACTTATTTATTGGTTTATTTTAAAGTCGATGAGTTTTACTTTAATGTTACTATTTTAAAAGGAAAAAAAATTGTCTTTTCACTAAAAATTTCGCTAATTAGAATCCACATAATCGGGTCGTTATAGTCGTGAGGTAAGTATAGCTTAGTCAATTTACTTTAATATATTAGTAGTGAATATCGATTTTCAAGGCCTAGATTCTCATGACTGTTTTTTCTTGTTAACCATAAGTTCCCAATAGAATGACCCCTTTGAAATTTGGAGTTCGGTCGTTAGGTAAGTATAACATAGTCAAGAATTGTTCTTCATGGATCAAACTTAGGTTCTCCTAATCAATTCGTCATTTGGTGAAACTCATTAACCACTTGAACCTAGATTAACATTTTTTTGAGGAGAATGTGGAATCCATTTTTCTCTCTTTTAAATTATACAATCTACAAACACAATTTGTTATTGATTTTTAAGGCATGAATATTTCATTTATAATTGATAATGTTTTAATTGTAATTTATCATTAAACCTACAAAGTTAGAAAGATTAAAGCGCACACAAATTGAAAAACAGTCATTTCATTTGTTCATTAACAAGCATAGCATAATATAATAAATAAATAAATAAATAATTGTTTCTTGACCTACGAAGGATAGAAAACAAAGGCATAGCAGCCTTTTACCATCACACCATGTACGTTCAGAACATAAACATTAATACTATGGTTGTTTCTTCATACTATGCTGAAGAGGAAAGGCATAACGTCGAGTAACATTATGCTAAGGAGGAGGAATATATATTATGCTGAAAAGGAAAAACATTATAGTGTGGAGGAGGGAAATTATGCTCATCGATTTCTGAAAGAAAAAAACAACATGAATATTAACATAAAAAAATATATAAACTATTTCTTAACATGGTTATATGATCTAATCTATTGTTGTTTCCAAAAATACATGCTATTAGTGATTGGTTAGTTATTATAAATAATCCTTCCAGAGCACAATCAAAATAACAATCCTAAACAATGGTCACATAATTCTCTTAACATGATGTGAATCGTGAATCGGTACTTGCGTATTTGTTTGTGGTACTTCTGCTAATTTGTTCGCAAAACTCCTCTATAATTCGTAGAAACTGATGAACCAGCAAACTGAGACAAATGAGTGAAGATCGAAGAAATAAGAAGAGGTTGAGTTGGAGATAAAAGAGAAAAGAAATTCTCCAAGGAGCAAATATATTTTGCAGGATAACCTTTTTGAAGCTTAGAGAAAGAGAGTGTCTCTTGCACAATAAGAGTGATAAAAAGGAAAAAGAAAAGCGAAACCAAAGTGGATATAAATAAAAGTTTTGGAAAGTGGGCATCAGTTTGTTAATTACAATTTGCTACTATAATCCTTCTACTTGTTTACAATATTAAGATAACTTACAATACTTGATTAAATAGTATTAGTCCTACGAACTGCGTATACCGAAGCTCTATACCCTCATACTTACCAAATTCTTCTTAAGTTACGTACCGCAAACATGTACCGACGTGAATTATGTGACTGTGTCCTAAACATAGAATGGTAAAAACTAACTCAAAGACCAACTCAAAAGTTGTAATAGGACACAAAACTAACTCACCTGGCATATATTCCTTCAGAGTCTTCCATTCTTTTTGGATTTCTTAAGTCCAATCTTTAGGAAGCACAGGAGGAACATTCTGCTCATAGATGTCTGAGAGAAAGAAAAAAAAATTAATATCAGTATAAACATATATAAACTATTTCTAAACATGGTTATATGATCCAATCTATTGTTTTTCCAAAAATACATGTTATTAGTGATTGGTTAGTTATTATAAATAATTCTTCCATAACACAATCAAAATAACTTTCCTAAACCATGGTCACATAATTCTCTTAACATCATGTGAACCGTGAATCGGTACTTGAGTACTTGTTTGAAGCTTAGAGAAAAAGAGTGTCTCCTGGACAATAAGAGTGATAAAAACGGAAAAAAAAAAAAAAAAAAAAAAAAAAAAAAAAAAAGCAAAAGCAAAGTGGATATAAAAAAAGTTTTTGGAAAGCGGGCACCAATTTATTAATTACAGCAAGCTACTGTAATCCTACTACTTGTTTGCAATATTAAGATAGCTTACTATACTTAATTAAATAGTACTAGCAATACGAACCGACGCATACCTAATATCTATACCCACATACCTACCGAATTCATCTTATGTTGCATACCGCACACCCGTACCAACTCGTATTATGTGATTGTGTCCTAAACATAGAATGATAAAAAGTAACTCAAAGATCAACTCAAAACTAACTCACACGGCATATATTCCTTCAAAATCTGCCATTGCTTTTGGATTTCTTCAGTACAATCTTTAGGATGCAGAGGAGGAAAATTATGCTCATAGATGTCTTGAGAGAAAAAAAAATTGAATATCAGAATAAAAATATATAAAATATTTCTAAACATGGTTATGTGATCCAATCTATTGTTTTTCCAAAAATAAATGCTATTAGTGATTGGTTAGTTGTTATAAACTATCCATCCAGAGCACAATCAAAATAACAATCCTAAACCATAGTCACATAATTCTCTTAACATGATGTGAACCGTGAACCAGTACTTGCGTACTTGTTTGTGGTACTTCTGTTAATTTGTTCGCAACCCCCCACCCTTAATTCGTAGAAACTGGCGAACTGAGACAGGTGAGTGAAGATCGAAGAAAAAAGAAGAAGAGGTTGAGTTGCAGATAAAAGAGAAAAGGAATTCTTCAAGGAGCAAATACAGTTTGCAGGATAACCTTTTTGAAGCTTAGAGAAAGAGAGTGTCTCTTGCAAAATAAGAGTGTTAAAAACGAGAAAGAAAAAAAAAAGCAAAAGCAAAGTGGATATAAAAAATAGGCCAAATACCTCCCTGCGTCCTTTAAGTTTTACGTTTGTTTCACATAGGTCCTTTAAGTTTCTAAGGTTTCAGATAGATCCTCTAAGTTTCGAGTTTGCTTCAGATAGGTCCTTTAAGTTT
>Ga0228710_1012642_pt1 | contig 10388 bp, 10 predicted proteins | sample MedpolnodulmetaG_FD_177995 | JGI IMG/M metagenome (GOLD analysis project Ga0228710, IMG submission 177995) | Root nodule microbial communities from Medicago polymorpha collected in Santa Monica, California, United States - pink nodules | ecosystem: Host-associated > Plants > Roots > Nodule... | reverse complement strand
CTAAAATTCTAAATTATAACATAAACATCATGCAAACATTTTAACTACATTAATCAACTAACATCTACTCTAAAAATGAATTATAACATGTAAATCTACTCAAAAACTAAACTAATTTAAATCTACTAAAAACTAAAAAAAAAACATTTATAACAACTAAAATGTAAGTTAATAGCTTTGTAGTTACTTACTTGTGATTTTGTTGAATAAATTTGATAGGATTTGGTTGGGATTTTTTAGAGAGATTTTGAGAGAGATTTGAATTTTTTTGATAAAATGAGAGTAATAATGGATGAGAGAGCTTCTGCCACATTTGTAGCAGAAACACATCGGCAGTTAACTGCCGAGGTTTTCCTCGGTAGTTAACTGCAACTGGTTCCAATAAAATTCGACAGTTAACTGCCGAAGGGTATTTCCGTATTTTACTCGTGTTTTTCAGCCTTCTCAAATATGTGAACAACAATCTTCAAAACACATTCTGGATTCTATAATTCGAATAGAGGTAAAAATATTCGCAACAAATTGACATGTAATAATCCTTAAAAAAAACCAAAAAAACAAAAAAGAATGCACTCACTTTTTTGAGTCTTTGTAGTAAGGAAAGGAGAAAGTTTCACCACATGGACTATAGGTAAATAATAAGAGGGAATAAGTGAATAGTTTCACCACATGATGATATGCCACTATCTCTAATTGAAGGTTACAAGTGAAGACAAGATCCATCTCTCTCACCGATCACTTTATCTCATTTCTCCACCATACAACTAATATCATTCATCCTCTGCCTAATTTCCAATTTCTAACCAATGTTTCTTTATCTTTCAACTTATGAAGAAATAAAAAAAAATGTACATTATTCAACAATAAATTTCTTCATTAGCACCAAAAAAGCAAAGAAACAAAACAAAAATGTTAGCCTCTGCAAGCTTAGGTTGTGGAGGACCAACATGCTCTAACATTCAGCAACCAACAAGGAACAGCTTCATAGCTGAAAATCATAACAACACTGTAAGGTTGATGATGGGATGGAGAGGAAAAGAATGTAACAGTGATAGAAGTAAAAGGGTGGTGAAATGCAGTAGTGGAATTGGATTAGGTGACTTCATTGGAGGAGATTTGGTTAAATTTGATATTGGACGTTGGCTTTCAGATGTTGAAGAACATAAAGCACTTGCAATATATACTCCTCATGAAGGAGGGTATGAAGGACGTTACTTATCGCGTCTTCGACGTCAAGGTTACTATTTTCTTGACCTTACAGCTCGTGGTCTTGGTGATCCTGAAACCACTCTCACCAAAGTTCACCCTGTTTGTCCTGTAAGTTTTTTTTTTCTTTTTTGAAGCTTTGAAAATTCTGTTTAGGTTCTCCAAGATTCTTAGCTATTTCTGGTGTTTGAGGTGTGTTAGTAATCGACACCAACATGACAATGACACATGATTACATTCTATACTTTTTTTGGGTAGCTTTGAGATTAAGCAATTTTTTTTAGAATGCAAGTTGTTTTTGGTAGCTTTAAAATTGTGCAAACAACTATTTTGATGCATGAATATATGTGTAGCGTTAAAATTTCAAATTGTGTCTCTTTTCTTATTAATTTTATGGACGGAATTGACCTAGGGAAAACATATTTGAGGACTAAATTGACTACCTAAAAATAGATTCGTGAATCAAAATGAATGATAAAAGATACACTTGTGGGCATGCTTGCAATTTCGATACATTTAGGAACTATAGTGATAGCGTCTCACACATTCAAGAACCCTTTAAAATTTCTTTTTCGGCTTTCATTGATAGCTATTATAACCAATGTAGTACGTACCGACACTTTAGTTTGAAAGTGTGTCTTGTATCTGACATGTGTCAGGTATGACAACAATAGTACAACGATACATGTGGTGTGGTTACATTCTATAACTTTCAATTTTTTCAAACTGTTACTAGTTTCTACGTGTAAGTGTCAATGTCATGTCTAATGAGTGTTTCTGTCTTAGCGCTTCAAAGATTATGTCTCAGTGGTTCATAGAATTATTACTTAAGTTTACACTACATAGAATTTTGTCATGAATCCCAGGCTCATTTAGGAAAGCAACCAATAGCAAGGTGGTATTTCCCACCAGAAGTTGATTACAGATTGGAAGCATTACCACCAAATGCCAAAGGACTGGTGGTGTGGATCATTGAAGCCAAGGTGTGGATTATGCTTTACTTTTATCATATTAAAATACCCCTCACATACTTAAAACAGAATGATCATTACTTTTATGTTTTCTCATATTGAAATTTATTATAAGTACACCATAAAGGTCTGCAGTCACAATATCGAAAAAATCGAAACTTCTGCAATTGCGATGCAGCCTCATTTGTAATTTGTTGCAATTTTTCTTAATATCCAGCTTCGCAGCTTAACTGCAACAACAATTGCAATTTTAAATCTGATTGTTTGGTGAATATACATTAATTTATCTGGCAAAATGCGCGGTACTAAAATGTTGTTTTGGTTGTTCCTTAGGTTCTCTCCAAGGCTGAACTACAATTCCTTGCTCTGCTGCCAACACTACGGCCTAATGTGAGGGTCATTGCTGAATGTGGAAATTGGTAGGAAGCCAAATTTTCTAATAATCTTTTTGTAGATTTTACAGTTTTTATTCTTCTTTGCTTATTTCTTTTTATATTTATCGGCCCTTTTTGCTGCAAAACTTGTGCTTGAAGACTTGAATTTACTTAAGTTTAAATTTCAACCATTATATGCAAGGTCTAGTTTGGATTAACATCTAGCAATAAGAGCTTCTCTACCAAGAAATCTCATTCTCATGTTTGTTTATGTGAATGATCAGGAGAAAGTTTATGTGGAAGCCACTCAACGAAATTGCTGGACTAACCACTAGTCAGGAAGCTTGATAGATTATGATGCATTTGATTTTCCAATCATCAACAACCAAGTAGGAATATTTTCATGTCTTCAAGCTTGAACTTCCAACTCAAGCCACTTGCAGATGGGAAAATACACCATAAGATATATAAGGATGAATGAATATCATTGTAAATAATTAGATTTACCACAACCATGAGTGACATGTACATTCTCAAGGTTTAATTTTGTCATGGCATAAACATTTTCATCAAAGATGATATTTTAAGAAACTATATATTTCAACGTAAATTTTGTAATAGATTTGCAATGTGATATTTCTAGATGAGAAAAGAAAAACTGATTTGAATAAACTAAAAGGAAGTTTTGCAGTAATTTAACCGAGTATAAAACCAAATGTCCTTTGTTGTTTTTGTCTTCATATGAATATGAATTTTGCCCCCAGATCACAGAGTTTATGAGTCCGTGCGTAGATAGAGATAATAATAAATTAATTATGCTTCAAATAAATTTTAACGAAGGGGTTAGATTTGCACATGCCTCAACAAAGGAAAAATGAAAGAAAAAAGCACAGTAGGGACACAACTCACCTTCGTGCATCAAGCCTCAACGCATTCTTCAACCTGAAAAGTGAAATGACTAATTCATTTTGACACAATTTCTTTTTTACAAATAAGCCACTCATTGTGGGACAGAGAGAGTACTATGTATCTGCGGCCAAACTTCTTATGATGGACCACAATTTCTAAGGCAATGAAGCACACTTCATCACGGGTTCCAAAACTTTGACAGACAAGAGAAGTTGACTAGTTGTAATGATGCCGAATCTTGTTAGTTGGAATAGCATTGTGCATGCAAAGGCTGGAACCGACAGTTTCTAAATTCAATCCCAACTTTCATTAATATTCCACGATCTACATTGAGATAAACACCAAATATATGACATAGAGCAAGAATGCAAGAATACTTGTGTGTTTGAGCAGTTTTCCAAGCGCATTTATTATGAATATTATCATCATAGGTTAAAGGAGGATGAATCGATCAACTATTGTGTACTTGAGCTCGTATGAAACCATTATCATCAATTTATTCCAATCCCACAAGCCAGGAGCAATGTTAGCGGTTTTAAAAAAAAAAAGGGTATTGCTAACAACTGCTATGAGGGCATTGTTTAAGGATTCCATTTTAAAAAAAACATGCCTTGAAAATACAAGTTGTTACTTCTGTCGATGTAGTAATTACAAATTTTAATATAAAATTACTATTTTTAATACCTTAATCAATGTACTACGGACACACGTTCACATTCTCCTTTTGAAAAATATGCAAGGAGGAAAATACTACAACAATAACCAAGCCTTATCCCACTAAGTGGGGTCGGCTACATGGATTAAATGACGTCATAGTGTTCTATCATAAACCAAATTTGGATTCAACTCATTGACCTCTAAATCCTTTCTAATGGTTTCTCTAATAGTTTTCCTAGGTCTTCCTTTACCTCTTTTAACTTGACTCTCCTCCATTTGATCTACTCTTCTTACCACGACATATACGGGTCTTCTCTCTACATGCCCAAACCATCTAAGCCTATTTTCTACCAACTTTTCTACTATAGGTGCTACCCCCACTCTCTCTCTAATGGTGTCATTCCTAATCCTATCATGTCTAGTCTTACCACTCATCCAGCGCAACATCTTCATCTCTGCTACACTTACTTGATTCTCGTGTTGACTCTTAACCGCCCAACACTCCGTACCATACAACAACGCCGGTCTGACTGGTGTCCGATAGAACTTTCCTTTCAACTTAAGTGGTACTTTCTTATCGCACAAAACACTTGAGGCTCTTCTCCATTTCAACCACCCAACTTGAATACGATGGCTTACATCTGCTTCTATTTCTCCGTCATTTTGTACTAAGGACCCAAGATATTTAAACCGTGTAACTTGGGGAAAGATATGATCTCCAACTTTCACCTCCAAGGTAGACCTACTTCTCCTTCCGCTGAAGTTACATTCCATACACTCTGCAAGGAGGAAAATAGTTCTAATAAAAAAAATCGACTTTATCTTATGTGGACCGCAAGTTAAACCGGTCGGTTTGCTTGTAAAAGTCCATATCCATTTTTTTTTACCAAAAAAGATAGCAAAAAGGACTATCAAACCCTAAAATATATTTACAAAACATAAGAAAATACCATAATATGGAGGGTGACTCAGGTCGTATCTGAAACAGAGTGAAGAGGGCGACCATTCTAAGCCCAAAAAATAAGTCTAAAATATGGGCCTAAAATAAATTAAAAAAAGAAAAAGAAAAGTGGAAGGTATAATGTGATACTTTGAAAATAAAATACATAAATAAAGGCTTTGAATTCCTTCAAATAAATAAATAAAGGCTTTGAATGTAGTATGAATATTTTCAAAAGCTTTTCATTTGATATAAGTATAGAGTCGACACTTCTAACAAAGCGTCGTATCTTTACAAAAAGACAAAATGATGAGGAAACACAATTACCTAAAGGATCTTTTATAGTTAATCAATTTTTGTGGTTGTTTATTTACCAATAACTTCATTGAAAAATATATTTGAGCAGTTAAAAGAATTTGAAAGTATTTTTGAATTTTTATTTAATGTAAGAATGTTGAAATCATTATATAATGGTGAATTAAAAAATGCTTGCACAAATTTTAAAGTTGTGTTTTCTCATAAGGATTTGTCGGGAGTCGATGCAAATGATATTTTTTTTAATTGAAAGTATTGTAAATGTCTTTGTCAAAGTCACATACTGTTATTGTTGTTTTTTGGCTCAAAATTGATGTTTGAAAATCTGCCAAAATCGGGCCCTAATTTGGAGAAATCGGACCACAATTTTGGAGGTTCTACCTCGTAAAAAATCGGACCCCGATTTTGCGCTGAAGGAGAAAAACATAAACATATTTTCAGTGCGAGGTTTGTTCCTAATTTTGAGGGTTGTATTTTTCTATAAATATAGATCCTGTATCAGATGAAAAGAAGAGTAGAGAGTAGAAAAACAAAGATTTAGAAGCCAACAACAAAACTAGGGTTTTATAGTTTTCTCTTGGCAACAAACACTAGGGGTTGGGATTGAATCACCATTGATTCACCTTGAACAAACACTATTAGGATTGAGTCTCTTGGTCATGGGAAGAGATTCATGACTTTGGGTGGAATTAAGTTTGAAGACTGATTCTTGTAACCCTTTGGAATCTTTTGTAAAGTTACTCAAAGATTATAGTGGAACGGAGAGCTGATCTCTCCCCCAGAGTAGGTCAGTATTGGATCGAACTGGGTAAACAAATTCTCTTGTGTTTTTCTTCTTCTCTCTCGTTGTGTTTTAACTTTTGCTTGTGGTTATAATTGTCATCCACGTTGATATTGGTTGCTCGATTAATTTGCTCCACACATCAAGTTTTTATTGGTGTGATTTTTTAACGAATTCACAACAGTTATCCAAATATTCAATTGCTTATTGAATTCTCTTAACTATGTTGATGGTTGTTGTAGTTGTAGAAATGAGTTTTTCAAAGTTTAAATTATTGAAAAATTACTTGAGACCGCGTCAATATCATTAGAAAGGTTGAATGGTCTAGTCATTTTATGTATTGAAGATGAATGCTAGCAACATTCGCTTTTGAACACTCTCTTTAACACTCACTCTATTATTGAATGGAATTCATGAATGTCCCACCACTATTTGTGGATTATATTTCCAAAGTGTAGACTGGTAATAATTTAAACCAATAAGAGAGTGAATATTAGAGATAATGTTCAAAAGAAAGTGTTGTTAGCACTGCTCATTGAAGAAAATATGATAAAACATATTGACACAGACACAATTATTTGTAACTTTGCATCCATAAATGTTCACATGAATTGTTTTATACAAGTATTTAAATATTAAATAAAAAACCCAATGTCTTTTTTTTTATGCAGTTTGATGGTTTTACTAATATATTTCTTCACATAATAAAAACTATGATTTTCAAGCAAATTATTTTCACACTTTAAGGCTTTGTTTGGATTGGTGGAACATAATGGAGCGGAGCGGAATGAAATATAACGGAATGGACCAGAATGGAGTGGAACGAAGTAAAAAGTCCATTCCATTGTTTGGGTATTTTACGATGGAATGGAACAAACTTACCATTCCATTGTTTGGAAAATTGATGGAATGGAATGTGTTATAACTTTTTTATTCCAAGAATTCAGGATTTTTTTTTTTTTTACTTATTAGTTAGGGTCAAAATTGTAGTTTTGTCTCAAACCACCAAATCCTAAAAACGGACGTGAGGGAGACCAAATCAAAACTCCATAATCAAAGCTGAATCTAAAACTAGGCCATCCTAGTTTGTTTTTGACAAGGTTTTCTCTAATTTCTAAATGAATGACATCCCAAAATCTAGAAGTTTGGAGAGTGAGGCCCATGTTGATTAGAGTATCTTCTACTTTATTTTTTTGAAAGATTGAGTATCTTCTACTTGATTACCTTCTCTTTATATATAGGTGACAATGAAGTTCATGTTTCTGAGAATAAACTTCATGTTATGCCATGTTAATCTAGTGGTAAATCTCAAACATGATTTTATCTTACAATATATAGATTTACCTGCGTAATATGCGGGTCAACGTTCAATAATCTAATCATCCTTGCTTACAATGTGGCATATATTCAATATGAAGAAAATAAACAATAAATTTAATATCTTTGTTTTTTCTTAGTATTATTTTAGCTGTCCCGATCCATATGCATTAATTTGGCCACTACATACATACACATTTTCCCTTCAAATTCAGATACCAACATTAGAGCAAAATAAATTTCCTTTGCATATAAAGTTAATTTTTAGCAATGAAGCTCCAATTTGATTTGCAGCTTTTCACATCAATCTTGTTCATTGGTTTTGTTGCACTGTTGTTTCGTTTGTACACTAGTTTAGTGCAGAAGCCAAACGTGCTTCGTTCCAAGCTAAGGAAACAAGGTATAAGCGGTCCACCTCCAACTATATTGCTTGGAAATCTAATGGAAATAATCAAATCTCAGCCTAGTACTCCAGATTCTCCTTCTTTTGAACCTCTTGTCACTCACAACACTGCTTCTCTTGTCTTTCCCAAATTTGAAGAATGGAGGGAACAATATGGTATGTCAATTGTACATATATATGCCAATTATATTTATCAATTATCATATACCATCTGTTATATTATCTATGATATTTACTCAAGTATTTGATATTTCATTCTTCTAGCTCATGTACCTGCATATCAGCACATAAACATACTTATAAGTAATAACATGAAGGTATATGTAAAGGTAATATTTATATAGTATAATGAATTTAATTTGTATAAAGCTCAATGTAAAATAATTGTACACAATGTCCAATCAAATATCACTATTGAGTTAATTTTTTAGATACTTTAGAAGAAAAATATTATGAAATATCGTTTTTGACATATAAAAAAAAGAGCATTGTTATTTAACGCGAGATATTTTTGTCCCGAACCGTTCACAATACACAATTTAGCCAATAACATTTCTCCTTGGACGGCAAACATGGATGTCATGGTTTTTAATTTAAGAGATACCATGTATTAAACACACGGTCGTGAAAATTTCACGAGTTACTTTTTGCTCTAACCAACAATTTCCAACAAAAAAAAATAAATCACTTGGAACATGCAACATCAACTTTTGAGCACCTATTTTCCATATCTTGTATCAACAGGTAAACTATTGATGTTTTCTTTTGGAAACATTCAAACATTGTGTGAGCCAACCACACATAGTGAAAGAAATCACCATATGCACTTCTTTCGACTTGGGGAAGGCTTCATTTCACAAGGAACTACTAGGACCATTGTTGGGTGATGGTATTTTAACATCAAATGGAACTACATGGGCCCACCATAGACATCTCTTAGCTCCAGAATTTTACTTAGATAAGGTTAAGGTAAGGTAAATAGCAATAACAATAATATTTAATGGCATTTTTACACCTAAATATAGGAATTGTGTGATTTTGGGTTGTCACCTTTTTTTGAGCGATTTGAAACCCTTAATGCTTTCCTATTTTTTATTTTGTAGTTTCCCTTCCAATTTCTTCCATATTTTTAACCAGTCAATGTAACAACATTTATTGACATGGAACCGAACTTTCATGGGTATGGATAGTGTGACTTTTCTTTGAAATTGAAACGAAAAGAGCAAAAAGTCAACAAGTACAATTGAGTGCAAGCGAAATCCCAAATTAGGGTTTCATTATTTTTTTCCTTTTTTTGTAGTTTTTAATACTAAAGGAAAATTATACTAGCTATAGAATTCCGTTTCATATCAATAAATAAATTTAGAGAAATTTCGGGATGAGACTATCAAATCACAAAGGGAGAAAATATAAAGAGGAAAATCGCTCAAAAAAAGAGGAGGCCAAAATCACGCAAATTGTGATACTAAATAGAACAAAATCACAATTAAGTCTACTGCTAATGTCTTAATTATTATGTTCACATTTGTCTCTTGATTGACTTACATTCTTACTAAGTTTTACTACATATGTCTTCCAAAGGGAATGGTGAATATTGTTAGTGAATCTTGTGAATCTCTGGTAAACTTATGGAGTACTAAAATAGAGGCACAAGGTGGAGTTGCAGATATAAATATTGATGAGGACATGAGAAGATTCTCTGGGAATATCATTTCAAGAGCGTGCTTTGGAAGTGATTATTCCAAGGGGGAACAAATTTTCTTAAAACTTGGAGCTCTCCAAGAAGCTGTCTGTTCCTGGAAAAATCCCTCTTCAGGAATTCCTGTCATGAGGTAACCACATAATAATTTCTTTTAAAAAAGCATTTGATAGCTTTATTTTATGATTTTACTATTCTTTACAAAACTCTCACCTTGTTTTCAACATGTTTAATTTTTCTTACTAACATAGAAAACAAGAAACATGGTAAAACAAATTAAAAATGAAAATAAGATATTCTTGCACAAAGTAACCATCGTTACATTATTGTTTTCCTTTTCATTTTTTAATTAATCAAAGTAAGCTCACTTTTATATGTACTACAACAGATACCTTCCAACAAAGACTAATAGAAAAGCATGGATATCAGAAAAGGAGGTTGTTGTATATTGGCTTCAAATTGAGAATTCAGGAAACCCTGAAATCGTGTCACGATTTTGGGCATCGTGACACGATTGGATTGGCAGGGAGCATGGCATTTTGAGATGGAAAATCGTGACACGATTTGGGAAATCGTGACACGATTCAACAGCTTCCTCACCAAGTTTCCCTGAAAGGGACTGGTCACAACGGTTGTTCAGAGACAATCGCGGCACGATTGGACAAAATCGTGACAAGATTTTGGACTGTTGTGACTAGTATTTAAGTGGATTCTGCAGCATTTTGAAGGAGAGCTGAAGCTAGAGGCCTAGGGTTTACAAAGGGGGGAACTTGAGGGTTGAGTATCTTTGTAAGGGGGTCTCTAGGGTTGGGATAA
>Ga0228710_1012641_pt1 | contig 10388 bp, 5 predicted proteins | sample MedpolnodulmetaG_FD_177995 | JGI IMG/M metagenome (GOLD analysis project Ga0228710, IMG submission 177995) | Root nodule microbial communities from Medicago polymorpha collected in Santa Monica, California, United States - pink nodules | ecosystem: Host-associated > Plants > Roots > Nodule... | reverse complement strand
GTATGAGTCATACCATAAAATTATGGAAAACTTGATGAAACAGAGACTAAGAAAAGAAATTTATATTACCGATAATCAACTTGGTGTTATGTCTAGAATGTCGACCATGAAAGCGATCTACTTCTTCCGTCTCAAATTAGATGTCCCTTTTGAATTTTACACGATCATCAAGAAAATGATTAGTACTTTTATTTTGATGGTAAAATGTATTTATTTACTATAACACCCTTATTAATTATAGTTAATGGAGTAGTTAGATAATTGAAATACCATAAATAAGGGTATGTTAGTGGAAAGAATAATAAATATTGTATTGGTAGTATAAAATGGAAAAACAATTTGAGATAAATAAAATTAGTAAATAGGACACATAATTTGAGATGGAGGTAGTACTTACTACAACATGTGATGGAACGATATCCAATGGATCAAAAAAGACTCGAACTTAGTTTTTATTGATTTGAAGAATACTTATAATATAGTGTCTAGAGATAGTTTGTAGAATGTTATAGAGGAAAAAGTGGTTATGATTTCCTATATTCAAGATATCAAGGATATACATTAGGGGCCCTCTATTAGTATGAGAATACAAGACTGAGTCAAAGAAGAATATCCTATAACAATATAGCAACACCTATGGTGAACTTTAAACCTTATCTTTTTTATTTAGTTTTAGACATACTTACAAAATACATTCAAGAGCCCCCACGCAGATGTATACTTCTTGTTGATGATATAGTCCTAATTGAAAATCAAGGAAGGAATTCAAAGTGAGGTTTGAGACTTGGAGACAAGTCTCACACGCATATGACTTTTGTCTGAGTAGAAGCAATATAGAGTATATGGAGTATAATTTTAGCAAAAGGCAAACCATTTGTAGCTTATAGGTGAAACTACAACACAAAATGATAGAGTAATAGAAGCATATGTAAACATCAAATTCAAGCAACATGGTTGAAATGGAAAGGGCCTCATAATTTTTGGGATAAAAAGCCAACAATAGAATAAAATAAGTGCAATAAATATAAGGATGTTGTGTGGTAAGACTAGACATGATAGGATTTTAAATGACAACATATATAGAAAGTTAGAGGGGTAACACTTATCATAAAAAAATGGTGGAAATTCAGCTTATGTGGCTTGGAGATCTAGAGAGAAGATCAATAGAGACAAATGAAGATGCATATGGTTTGATCCTTAGTACTCAAAGTTATTTCAGGGCGACCAAGAAATCTGAGGTGGCTAAGATGATGGTGACTATATTAGGTGGCTAAGATGCATATGATGATGGTTGAATCCTTAGTATTTCAAGTATGATGGTGGTAGTGGTGGAAGTGGGCATGTTGCTATGGTGGTTACAAATCAGACTTATGCCTTAAATATTTAGGGCATGTTGCTATGGTGGTTACCAAGTTTGATTTGGGTACAAATCGGTCAAGTCTATTCCCATCTTACTCATTGTTCTTCCGTTTCTTTTAATTTATTTTTCATATATCATCAAAGATGGATAATCTTATAAAGTAACTAATTTTTTTAACTTGTATCTCATAATAACGTTGTAATTGCTTGGGTGGTTGTGCTATATTGTGGAAGCGTAAACTAAACATTTGAAGCTGAACCCATAACCTTCTCACAAGCTACCCCCACATCGCCTCACATATCATATAATTGTCATACCTCTAATCGTCACATTAACCCCACCGAAAACAACAGCCATAACCTTAGCTCTACACTTAACACCCCCATCAAAACCATTTGATCTTATTTTTGAGTAGACCGTTTCCACCATGCCTCCACACTTAAACATTTTAGTAAATAATATCTTAATATGAGTATGCACCAATTTATATAACAACTGTATTGTCTCATTATTAGAATCAATGAAAAGTAATTAATTTTTTATATTTTTTTTATCTCTAGTTACTTTGTCTAAATTATGGAGTGTGACCCCTCCTTGAATTAGGTCGTATCAATCTATCAAATGTTGAAAATGGATTGTGAAATTAAAGTTTGACACTCTTACTGTGAGGCAAATGGATGCGCAGACGCTATAGCCAATATAAAATGCGATTCCGGTAGTGATTTGATAATTTTACTTTTCTAAACTTAAGCCTTCTATATTTCCAAACAAAAAAAATAATTACCGCCCTCTCTCCCCTCCATCGAATCAGGCATACTCTAAAATTAATATATTTCTACATAGTTTTTTGGGTTAATTATGTTTAAGGTCCCTATAAATAAGCGAGCTTCCAACATTGGTCCCTATTTAAATTTTATTAAAGTTTTCATCCCAACGTTTTTTTCCGTTTGTAAGTTTGGTCCTTGCTGTCAAACTGTACCGACTAGACTAACATAATGTTGACCCAGACATGTCACATGGACATTTCAAGTGACATGGCTGCCATGTGGTAAATGACATCATATGTTTTTGGTCCCTATAAAATTGGGACCTTTTAAGTTTAGTCCTTACTTAATTATAATAGTGCTTTTAGTCCATATAAAAAAATTATGCACTCAATTTTATTCCCTACTAAATCTAAATTTGTTTAATTATGCTTAAACATTTAAGATTTTGAACAATTTTTTGCATAAGTGTTAAGAACATTACGAAAAGTTCATCTGCAAAAAATTATCTCAAAATTTTATTTCTACGTCCGGGTTTTTGTTACTTTTATTTTGAACTTTTGTCTTTTAAAAAAATTCATATTTAATTTATTTCATATCAAAAAATTCTAAATTTTAGTAAACAGGCCTTTTGTAATGTTCTAAACTTGTATAAAAAAATCATTGAAAAATTTAAGAGTTTAAGAATAGTTACAAATTTTTCCATAATTTTTGTCAAAGTCTATCGGTCTCCTTCATTCTTTTTTATTTTTCCAGATCCATAAATTTTTTCATATCTATAAAATTTTGAGATAATGTTAACTAGTGTCGACATTGTATCCGGTATTCATGTCTACGTCGATGTTTTTTTGGAGATTATGGAATTAGGTATTGGGTGCCAGTGGGGATTTCACTTGTGTGAGTGGGAGTGATTCCCATCTCAGTTGGGGATGCCCTCATTTTTTTCATTTTTGCAATCAGACTTATCTCTCACCTTTTTATAGCTATTCTCATCGTTTAGTCACACGATTGTACAGAGGATACTTACTGTGAGATTATCAGAGTGATTAGTTCAATACCAATCTATGTTTGTTCATGCCCAATTAGTATCAAAGCTCAGATCTTCGGAGCTTTTGCTGTCTAAAAATAAATGAATGACAAGGTTGGAAATGATGCGAGCTAGGAAAAGTTTGAGAAAATCGATTCCAGTTTTTTATGAAGAAAAAGGTGCTTAATGGTGGTTGATTTTTATTGTTAGAAGCACTTTGATGTGTTTTTTTTTTGTTTTGACTTAATTTGTGACCCAAATGCTAACATGTCTGACTTACGAGTTATTGAATATGTTTGATTTAAAAGGGTCTTTCTCTTATTTATGTTACTTTATAGGCATGTGTATGAATCGATTGATGCTTATATATGCATATTTTTAAAAATTTGTAGAATCTTACTAACCGTATTATGATTCGACCATGTATAATGTTACTCTCCCCTCTTCCGATTATGAGTAAACCCTCAAGTTTGACAGCCTTTAATAACTTAAACCTTCTACTAACTAGTCTTCTGCCATAGATAAACTAATTCAAGTGTATTGGCTCCTGTTCATTAATCCACGACACTTTATTGATGAAGCTACAACTAGCTCTAATTCATGAACTACTATTACTTTATTTTTTGATTCGAAATCTCGCTTTCATCAAATTATTATACTTTCGATTTACTTAAGGATAGTTCTAATTCATTATATAACTAATTACTTTTGCATACGATAACTTCCACTTTTGCTCACATATTGCAGCAAGGAAGTTTATTTTATTGAGATGCTTATTTTCATCAAGTTCATCACATATGAAAGTTCAAACTTGCCCTGTTCGTCATGGAACGTCCATACAACTATTCTAACTCTATTTTGATGATTCAAAATCTACATGCAACTGAGTTTTCAGTAGAAGTGCAGAAAAGATAACATAATACATACATGATTCCCGATATTATAAATTTTCTATTGGAAAAACAACTCTTTTGCATTGCTTGTATGTTTAAAGTTGTATTGATTAGATTCCTTTAGTTGAACTTTTCATAATTGCTGATATGAAACAACCTTGCTGCATAAAGAACTAGAATGTAGTCTGATAGGAACTGGATGAATTTTTAGAAGAAAACGGTGTTAAATTATAGAAAATAGCTGTACACTCAAGGTATTTGAGAAACCTGGCGCTATCCCACTCGAATTTCCTTTCATCATCTAAGATAACCTTTCCATTACTTATAATCTCTCATCTCATAACCCTAACTAACAGACTTTGAGAGGGTATATCTTTGATTTGGAGTGGTAGAGCACCAGGTCTCTCAAATACATGGAATGTACCATGTTTTTTTTATTAAACACCATTTTCTTCTATAACTTTGACCCGGTTCATATCAGTCATAATGATAAACTGTGAAGAGTTTGATTTCTTCCTGACCCTTCTATAATACAATTGTCACGTGGTAATCCAATTAATTAAGACTAACATTTCTGTTTATGTAATGGAAAGGGCCTCATATCATTTTTTCTATAAAATTTTTGGTGTCCGGTACGTATCGTGTCCGACATGACACAGACACGTATGATATGATTACATTGATTTAATTATGTCATTTTCTCAAATTATTATCGATGTTGACATGTTCGTGTCTGAATCTATGCTTCATACTTCATAGTAATCGGTAGTAATTAGCATGACACTCTTCAATTCAAGATATTTACTGTTGCTAATGCATGATACAAAGAAGGTTAAGTAAGCATATTTACCCAAGTGATTTTAAGTCATTTTTACATTTTTTCCTTCAAATTCTCAATTTATTAAAAATCAATAACAAACCGATGAAAATCTCTAAACTTACGCTGATTGAAACAAATGTATTCTAACCTTATGATTGATTTCCCTTAAAACAATAATTTTTTTTATTGTTTTTCTTATAAACATTTTATTGGTTATTATAAAAATGACTATGAAACTTTATTGGCATACCAAAGGAAATTTTAAAACTACATTTCACATTGAAGTGAAGTAACTATTGCGCAATCAAAACACACTTTATAAAGAGAGTCAAAATCCTCTTCATTTTCGGTTTGTAAATATATTTTCAGTCATATCTGATCTAATATGTGACGCTTGAAATATTCACTAATCAACAGGGTTTACCGAACTTCTTTTCTTTAACCTTGCTATCTCTCTTTGGAATGTCACCTCAATGAATTTAAAGTAAGCATACCTCCAACCCTTCTTCAACAACAAAACTCCAATAAAAACCCAAAATCCAGTTCCAAATCCAAGTGCTACCACAAAGTAAAACCACAAATTCTCAGCCCTATCATGTTTTCCATCATCTTCATAATCTCCACTTTCATCTCTATCATCAACATCACAATGATTCGACAATGGTGCACCACAAAGAAATTTGTTGCCAGCATAAATAGATGGATCATTAAGTGTTGAAAATTGGTTTCCTTGTGGAATTGGTCCCGAAAGGTCGTTGTAGGACAAGTTTAGGTCACTTAGAAAAGTTAAGCTAGACATGGTGTATGGAATTGAGCCTGAAAGTTGATCATGAGAGAGGTCCAATGATTCAAGTGACTTCATGTCCCCTATGGTTGTAGGAATTTCACCTGACAAATTATTGTGCGACAGATTTAGGCCTATCAAAGCAGTAAGACGAGTTATCTCTTTAGGTATAGGTCCACTCAAATTGTTGTTTGACAAATCCATATTGGCCACCAATTTCAAATTTCTTGTATAATGATATTCTCTTCCTTTAATGATCTGGCTGACATCTTGGTGATACCATTCAATATGCCTCTGCTCAAGAGGAGCTAAGGAAACAAGTCGCTCATGGTAATACCGTTCAGTACCCCTCGGCTTAGGAGGAGCTAAGGAAACTGGTGGTTTGTTTCCTTGAATCATTGCTGTAACATTTCCTATGCAGTGAGGGATTGAACCAATTAACATGTTGTTCGAAAGGTCCAAAATTTGCAAGGCTGAAAGTTTGCAAAGTTGTGATGGAATGTATCCTTGGAACTTGTTTTGTCTTAGCCTGAGAATTTGAATTAAGGAGAACATGTCTCCAATCCATGAAGGTATAGTCCCTGAAATTTGATTCTCTCCAATATCTAAGATTAACAGTTGCTTTAAATTCCTCCAGAATGATGGAAACTCCCCATGAAGACTGTTATTATTCAAATGTAACCATACCAAAGTGGAAAGATGACCGAACGACCTTGGAATAACACCTGATAATTTGTTTGATGAGAGGTTTATCTCATTCAATTTTTGAGTTGAATTCCAACAATCAGGAATGTTGCCAACTAATTTGTTCCCTGAAAGGTCAAGATTGTACAGAGAGTTGATTTTGCACAATGAATTTGGAATGGAATCATTTAGGAGGTTGTTTCCAAGAAGCAAATGAGTAAGATTAGGTAATCTATGAGCAATATTTTGGAGAAGTGACCCAGTGATATGGTTATTGGTGAGGTTCACATATTCTAGTGACTTGGGAAATTTTATTTCAGAAAACATTCCTTCCATGTTGTTGAGAGACAAGTCTAAATTGCGCAGGTTCAGAATTTGACCAAAACTATCAGGAAATTTCCCTTGTAAATGATTTTGATTAAGGTAGAGGGTTTGCAATTTTGAAAGTTGATCAAGATTTTGTGGTATTGTACCATTCAGAATGTTTTCAGACACATCAAGGTTTTCTAGGCTGACTAATTGTTCAAGACTCCTAGGAATAACACCGTAAAAATGATTAGAAGAAATAACCAAGGTGTTTAGACTGATTAATTGTCCAATACAATTAGGAATCGATCCAGTTAAATTATTATTGTTCAGAAGCAAATACTTTAGATTGAAAAGTGTTGTTATACTACAAGGAAGACCCCCAAACAAGTGGTTATTAGATAGGTCCAACTGGATTAGATTACCCAGTTTTTCTAAAGAGTTTGGAATAGTTCCATTCAAGTAGTTGTTAGCAAGGATTAAATATTTCAAGTTTGACAATTTTCCGAAAATATTTGGAATAGGACCATGGAAAAAACTTGAATGAAGTGTGAGGCTTACCAGATTTTCAAGTTGCCCCAACCATGTTGGCAGCTGAGCATTGAAATTATTGTTGGTCAAATCCAGTTCCTCTAAATCAGATTCACCACATCTTGCAGTCTGTAGATTACCGACGAGTGCATCACCTTGAATTTTGTTTCCAGACAAATCTAGTGACAGAAGCTGACACATATTTCCTAAAACTGTTGGTAGAGAACCCTCAATATGGTTCACATGATTCCATGAAAGATTGAGGTACAAAAGACTCTCTAACCCACCTAACCATAATGGAACAGATTCAATGTTGTTTTGGGAAAGGTCAAGCAATGTCAAGGAAGTCAAATTTCGAAGAGCTGATGGAACTGAGCCATTAAGAGCATTGCTTCCAAGATAAAGATAGTCAAGTTTGGCACAATTGCTCAACCAAAATGGAACTGAACTAAGACTATTGTTAGAAAGGTCAATAATTTCAATTGAAGTCATGTTTCTAAAAGCATTCAAATCTTGAATATCAAGTCCATTATCTGCAAGATTGAGTGACTCAATACTTGAAAAATTTGTGTTACTAACTAGTTGATGATCACAACTGTGCATCTTGGTTATGCTGCAGTTCATCAATTCTAATTCTAACAAAGAAGGAAGCATGGTAAGTACCTTAAACAAATTGTGTGCCTTCCCAAGAAAAACATCACTCAGGTAAAGCTTTTGGAGCAATGAAAGTTTTGAAACCCAATAGATGTCATCAGAGTGTAAATAAGAATTGAAACTGAGATCAAGAAAGGACAATTTTGTGAGATTTCCAAGATTATATGGGATCATGCCACTAAAATGGGAATCAGAGAGAGAAAGGAAATTTAAATGATTCATAGACTGGATAAACATTGGTATTGGACTTGAATTGAAATTGTTTCCACTAAGGTCTAAATAACTAAGAAATTTAAAATTTGAAAGAGAAGGATGGATTTTTGGAGCTTCAAGCATATTTATGGAGAAGGAACAATTTGATTGATAATCTTCTCCTCTTTGTGGGTAGCATGGATTCCTAAGGTCAATTTTGACAACATGTCCTGTAATGTTGCTGCAACCTATACCTTTCCATTGGCAACACTCATTTCCTTCCCAAGAGGAAAGTCTAAATGATGGATCATTAAAGCTTTCTTTGAGTTCAACAAGAGCTTGCCTCTCTTGTTCCATGCAACCAAATGATGATTTGCCATTGGAACATAATAACATCACAAATGCACTCAAAAGGGAAACAATATTAGCAAAAGCAAAACTTTGGTTTCTACTCATATTTGTGGGAAGTGATTGAAACTAAGTTACAAGTGAGGGTGTGGGAACAATGATGACTCCACAAACACTATAAATAGGCCTATTAGTCCAATAGGTAAATCCAAATAGTAAAAGGCTAATTTACCCTATCCATTTTTATATTGCCATTTTACCCTTACATGACTACTTTGAAATAGCTTCATTCAATTTCGGGTCTCATGTGTTCATAATATAGTGAGAACACACTTTAACTTCTTTTTGACTTTAGAAACTACAATTGTCAGAAAAGAGATTATGGAAACAATGGTCAAGTCAAGTGTTTTCCATTTATACTGGAATATGGGTGGAAAGTTCGTAAAGGATTTGGGTGGCACACAAGTTTTTGCTCATTCTCGATATTCTTTTAATTTTTAAACTAATATTTTATTTGACATAAATATCTTAAAAACATTCATATATTACATTGATCTTATCCATTAAATACTTTCTAATATTTAATGTACCATAAATGTCTCAACAAACTATTCATGGTATTTTTAAAAAAAATTAATTTTTAATTTTAGATTTTTTTAATAATATTTTAATATATTTTTTTTAATAAATTTAATTATTTAATCTTAATTCTAATTTAAATAATATTATTTATTTATTTTGTTTTTGGCTTAAATGCTTGATCCCGCTATTTACATACTTTTCAACGTTTGGTTGCCTTTTTCGAAACCATTTTTTTGGTCCCCCACCAATTGTAAAAAAAAACATTAATTATATCTCATCAAAATTTATTGAAATAGATATGGTATGGTTTGTAAAGTGGTTTGGTGTTTCATTTTTTGTTCTCTTCCTCCCATTATTAAAACGTATGGAGATGGTCCAACCACATTCGATTCCATTCACAAACCGAACATATATTTTCATTTAAACTGAACATACACTCCATTTAAACTATACATTCACAAACCGAACATATACTTTCCTAACAAACCAGGAGTCTAGAAGTCAACAAAACGCAAATTTTCAAAGCATTCAGTCTCACTCTATATAGGATTGGGTTACGTATAACTAAAGAAACACAATTGTAGATAAAAGTTAGACAGTCACTTGTAACACCTAATCCAAAAGGTCAGGAGTCAAATTTAATATATTACAGTAGATCTTAATATCATAAAAAGTCAACCAAAAAAGTCAGTTATTGAAATACCAATGTGTGTCAGCAAATGAACATATGAACCTTCTCTCCATCCTTAGATACTTACTTTACTGGAGTGTTGTACAACTTTCACTCCAGAAGTTTCACTCAACACAATTACTACAATGGCGCACAATTTGTTACATTGTTCTATTCACTTTTATGTGAATGTGTTTTATGAAATCGATTCATTCAAAATCAATTCTATGATTAAACTAAACATAATTAGCTTTCCAAACAATTCATTAGTTGTAATCTTCGCAGATTCGCTGAATATTTTTATTTGTATATGTTGAAATTGATCCCCATAATCTTTACTCTTTACATTAAAATATAAATGAAATTTATTTCGCATTGACTGGAAGGCTAAATGATGATTATTTTAGGTTGAATGGTTATTAGACTATGATGTTCTTTATGGATAACTAAATTATGTCTTTTTTGGGTAGTACTGATGATGAGTTTTTGGGATAGTACTAATGATGTCCTTTTAAGATAGTATACGTACTTGTCACTTTTTTCCTCTCATTTCTCTCTCATTCAACTTTTTTCCACTTCACCGTTCTCTCCCTACCAACTTTTTTCACCAACAATAAACATTGATTGCTCTATTTCTTATTCATCACCGTTCTCTCTCATTCATCTCAACATCAGCATCAACACCTCATGTATGTTCTCTATTCTCTCTAATGTTCTTTTCCTATTTTCTTCTATTCTCCCTAATGAAGGTGAGAAAAACCACAAGAAGGGGG
>Ga0228710_1012637_pt1 | contig 10395 bp, 9 predicted proteins | sample MedpolnodulmetaG_FD_177995 | JGI IMG/M metagenome (GOLD analysis project Ga0228710, IMG submission 177995) | Root nodule microbial communities from Medicago polymorpha collected in Santa Monica, California, United States - pink nodules | ecosystem: Host-associated > Plants > Roots > Nodule... | reverse complement strand
CCCTCCCCCCCTCTATTATCCGCTGCACTTAATTCTGAACTTTATCAGAGGCTGAACATTGGACTTAGTTAAATAGAAGAAAAAGTTAACACAATTCAATATTCCCTTCTTATGTTTTTCTCACCTTCAACCAGGAATGTTTATCATTTATGGTTGGCCTTGTCTCCCTTTATTAGAACACAATATTAGAAACCCTAAAGAAACAAATAAACAAGATCACAAAATGAAATGGTTAATATATGAAGGAGGAGGAGGAGAAAAAACAAATAAGAATAAAATGAGATAAATCACCAAAGAACTTGTACACACAAAGTAAATGGTATGGTATGGCATGGTTTAGTAGCTGAGAAGAAAAATGAAGAGATAATGCAAACTTGTTAGCAAAGATGAGATGGAGAAATTCAAAATTTGTGTGTCTCGAAGAAACAAATGCAGTGAATAGAAACAATGACAAAATTATTTAATGGTAATTGATTAGGAGGAAGAAGAATGAAGTTAGAATTTAAACATAAAAGGAAATCGAAGAGTTATCTTAATTTTTAATTTAATTTTTGTAGGGAATGCAAGAAAAAAGAAATTGAAGGGTGTGAAATTTTGGCGGGTATAATTAATTTCAAGAGTTTGAGCGGGCTTAAGGAAATTTAGGAGGGGAAAACTATTGTGGAAAATTATGTTCCCTTAATAGATTAAGCATAAGGATTAAGGATTTAAAAATTGGATACATTTTTAGTCCTTGACCTTTCTTTCGAATGGGTCTTATAAAGCGGGAAATTATTTTTCCTGAAAAGCTTTTGTTTTGCTTCAGCCCTTTTCTATTCTTGCCCTTTGCGAAGGTGTTCTTGTTTAGTGACTTTAAAAGCGATACCATTCCTTCATTGCGTGTCTCCTGTTTGATTCGGTGCTTCTGTTTCAACGCTTGATAAAGACCGAAAGCCTTCTTGATAATCAATCTTCGAAGGCATTTTTCCCAGACCTTCAACTTTCATTAATATTTGTTGTTGGCCGTATTGATGGTGAATTTGGGAAATTTCGGCGAGACGAGTAATCCGCAATTATCTCTACCTATAAAAAATTTGACCAGGAATCTAGGGGCGATTGACCTTACCAAAGGTGTCGATTATTCTTAGCCTTTTAGAAATGGTGGTGACAAAAGAAACATTTGTGTCATAAATTTTATGTATTAGAAATATATTATAGATCTAAATTGCATGCATCATATATGTATTGTTACAGTTTTTATTATGTATAATAAATTATTTGTATAAATTTATGACATAAAAATAAAGTTTAACTCTTTCAATAAGTTTATTTGGTCTGTAGACGGAATGACAAGCATCATTTGAAAGTTCATGAGTACAAAGAAAATATCCCGAGTTCAAATCTGAGTAACCGAGAAAATATTCACCCTAACAATCTCGACATTTTCAATTAAGCTATGCCTTAAAAACCTTTCCAATGATATTTTACAGCCATACAAAATGCAGAATTAGAGTAAATAATTACCAACATATTATATATTTCATTTATGTATGTAGCTTATTATAAGTATTTAGTGACTTATGAGAAAACAAAAGTAAAAAGATTTACATAATATAATAATAATAATAATAATAATAATAATAATAATAATAATAATAATAATAATAATAATAATAATAATAATAATAATAATAATAATAATACATATTTCTTTATTACATACAAATAACATTATACATTTAGAGTAATATTTATATTTTTAAACTGGATAGTAACAAAAACCATCACGGCATTCAACCTTGTAATATAAATTAAATGGGCATTTATCTTTAGTACCAAAGCATGGAATGGTGTCTGCATTGTAAAAAAAGGAAAAAGAATGTTATTAAATGGTGATATAATATTGTGTTTAAGAAAAATTAAAACAATTGAAAATGGTGCGGAAAACAACATACTGGCAGGAGGACGATGCGATATAGAAAGAAAGATGATGAAAGCATAAACAAACATTTGAAATAGATCCATATTTTTCATTGTTTGCATGTAATAAAAATTATAATTTTTTGATCATTTATAAGTAAAAATTTCATGCTTTGTTAAATTCAATTAAATAGCTTGTACCACTTAGAAGTTCCAAAAAGCCATTTATTAAATTAAAAATTAATGTAAAATTTCACTAATCAATATGTCATGTTTATTCTTTTTAACTCACACAATTGACCATTTAACTTTAATAAATATCTCACGTAAATTTTTTGAAGATCATTAAAGTTCGTTATTTTCTTATTAAATCTCATTATACATACTAGTGAAAAGACGAACACTCACGTGCCCATTTTCCCACTCTTTTTATTGAGTTAAAGTTTGAATTTTTTTTTTTTAAAGAAGCTAAATTAGCCCACTATTTTCCTGTAATTTCGACATGCTCATTTAATGTGGTCAACATTTAGTTGACTTTTAATTTTGCAGGAATCGAAGGCTTTCTCATTTTAACTTGAGGATCTCGACAAGATAGCAAGCCTAGTGTAACAACCCAATTTTCGCTAGATTTATTTTATTTGTTTATATGTGCTTGTATCTGATTAATTGTTTGTGGGTGTATTTTATCCAGGATTAGTATATTTTGGCTTAATGAGGGTATTTTGGTCATTTGGTGAGCAAGGGTAAAATAGTCTTTTGGTTATGAGAATTATTTTTAGCGTTATGAGTGACAATAAATATTTTTACTAAGTTACTAGCGAATTGGGGTAATTAATTAGAGACGGTGAATATTCGTTATTTTTGACGGTTGAGTGTGTAGTAACTCAGTAAATTAGGTAGTGAGAACTTAAGTCCATTAAGACAATTGAAAGTTGAGCACATTTATGTAGAGCCTATATAAACTCTAGTCTTAAGAGAAATTTGAAGGTGAGAAAAACCACAAAAAAGGGTGGGGTTGAATTGTGTTTTCAAAAACTTTTCTTTCTAACGTTCTGAAAAACTGTTCCCAGATTCAGAGTCTGAAATAGTTCAGAGTCTGACTTGAGTTCAGAGACTTAGTGCAGCGGATAGAGAGTAAGAGAACAGAGAAAGAAAGAACACAAGCAATTATACAGGTTCCTTCCACAAACCGGAAGTAGTCCTGTCCCCCTTGCACTTCAAAGGAGAGTTTCACTAAAATGTAATACCAAATTACAAGTTGCTCAAACACACAGTAAGAGACTTCTCAATGCTCAAGGACAACTCCAAGAGACTTCTATGCTCAATCACACAAGAAAGAGACTTCTTTGCTCAATCACAAAAGAAAGAGACTTTTCTTAACAATTACAAAGAATTGAAAAAGGTTTTGAATACTTGATATACAATCAGAGGTATTCACAAAACAATACGAACAAAACATACTCTGTTTTTCTAGACACTTAAGAATTCTAAGATATGAACTTTTGTAAGAATTCTCTAAGTTGTTGATGTGTATAACTTGCAGCGTTTTAGCTCAGAAAGTATTGGTCTTATGTTCTTGTTGTGTTATTATTTTTTATTCAAGTCTTCATTCCTATTTATAGAGGATTTGAGAGACGTTGAGAACTAGCCGGTACATCAACTTGACTTGACTGAAGCTTTGATTCTTCACCATTGATCTTTTGCCTGATTTGATAATTGTCCTATGAAGAACTAATTTCAAATCCATTCCTCTTGAGACGGAACAATATCTGCAGAAATATTACTATTATTCTTGTCTTGATGTAGAGACAAGTTGCAGAGATGGTGGTTGCAAACGCATGCGCAGAGTTAGTGGTTGTACACTTCGTACACTGTACTTTGTCAACTTTGTTAAGCTTCTGGTGAAGTGGCTGCTGATGAGATGCTTCTGATAATCTTGCTTCTGATGATCTTGCTTCTGATGACCTTGCTTCTGATGACGTGTCTTCAGGAGCGCTTTCTTCAGACGCATTTCTTCAGACGCTTTAAGCTTTAATATTAAATCCTTTGCTCTTTGACTTTTTCAATCAGAACCTCTATGAATAGTACTCTGATTAGGATCCTGTACACTTGAACAAATGTTTAGCATATCCAATTGATAATTTTAATACCTTGTTATCATCAAAACTTAAGAGGTGATTTTGCGAAACACCCTTTGTTCCAACAAAATTAGGTCTTACACTCATTTTCACAAACATTGAGAGAGAAAGAGCTAGAGAACGGAGAAAAAGTTTTTGGGAGAAGAAGAGCTTGGAGTGGAAGAAGAGGATAGATATTTGAGGAGCAAAAGTGAAGCCAAGGCTAGGATTGTGTTTAGTTGAGGTAAGGGGAATGGTACTCATTCATAATTTAAGCCATAATCTCTTTTTCTACTTAATTTCATAAGTGCTTATTTTGTGAATTGAGATTTTTGTGAATTTAAAGGATGAATTCCGTGTTCCTACTTTCACTACAAGAAATTTAGCATTTTGCGACACCTAACTCTCGACCCTTACCTTACAACAGCCGCAAAGTACACCATTGCAACAGTTGTTGTGACTGTTTTTCCCAACGGTCGCAAGTTTTGTAGTGATTTTCCTTTTACGCCTACCAATTAGCCAATTGCGCTTTTCACCCAAAATATTTTCCTCTCTCCCGCTTTCTCAATTTCATTCCCACGGTTCCCACTCTTCAAAACCCTAAAACCTCCATTTCAATCTCACTCTCTATCTGAAACCTAACCCTCCCAATCTCACCCTAAATTTCAATCTCACCTGCAATTTTAACCCTCAACATGAATCTCACCCTAAAACCCCCAATTTCAGTCTCACCCTCAACATGAATCTGAGACAGCTTGCTTCGTGCTTCAACTCTCTTTGGTTAATCTGAGACAACTTTGGTTTGTTACTCTCAAGAAACTTTCTTCTCTGTCACCCACAACGTCGTGGTTCGCACTTCAGCTCTCCTACTTCACTTTCTCAAGGTAAAATTTATTCATTTGAATCTATGTTATTGTTATAGAAAGGATCAATAAATTACTTGAAATAAAAAGGGGATTTTTGTTGAATGTTGTTTGGATTATTTGCTTATAAGATTCTTGTATTGTGTTCCTCAAAAAAACAAAAAGATTCTTGTATTGTGTGGCTTGTTATTGGTATAGAAAGAATCATGAAAATGATTATTTAGTACAAAGATTATTTCGTATTATTGAAAAACAAAGATTAAGTGACATGGTAAACTAAAGCTAATAGCCAAGACTTCAAAAGTGAGTGGGAGCTTGAGATAATGAATGAAGAAAGGGTTAAATTATCCATTGAGTAAGGGTTAAATTATCCATTGAGTTCCTCTTTTGGCTTAGCAAAATTTTGACCTCCATATCATATAGTATCGAGGACCAAATTCTTTTTCTGGGAATCAAATGATCTTAGTCCTGCTACTAATCAAGGTATGGATGACGAATAAAGAAAGGGTTAAATTGTCCATTGAGGTTTTTTTCCTTCTGGTTTTTTGATCCCTGATGCGGTTGTGTCTCGGGCTGAGTCAGTGTGTGTTGCTGCGGTGAAGCTTTCTTATGTTTTTGGCTAGATAATGCTTCTGCCCAGGTTTCTGTTTTATGTGATGTTAGGTTTAGTTTAAGGAGCAGTATTGTTATATCAAAGGGTTTTATTTTCTAAGAGTGTGCTATATATTGCAAAGAGATTGCTCACGAACATATCACGAAAACCCTTTTTGTTATATTTGTTTCCCATATAAATACTATACAATAAACTAAAATAAAGCAGACCATATGTAAACTAAAATAAAACATACCATGGGTTTTATCAAAAAGAAAAAGGATCCATCGTCACACCATCATTCCATTTCAAGGCTCACCTTTTAAACCACAGTGAAGCTTAATCCAATTGCAAGCATTAAAAGCTATGTAATTAGTGTAACCCAACTTGATGCAGTTTCATAGTATTGATAGCAACTTAAAAATGCACGAGAGATTGAGAGGTGAGTCCAGTTTGTAGGCAATGACAGCTGCCAAGGAATCATTGATGGTGAGGTGGTCATGGTCATGTAGACTTAAGAAGGTGTGAATTAATATTGGAGGAGAAAATTATCATTTATAAGCTCAATTAATAATTAAATATAGCAAGTGGATGGTTTCTGTATTGTTTGGGACAAATTCATGATCAACGTTTTCACTATATTTAGCATTACTCATTTTCTAATATTAAATATTACTGCTTGCAGGGGATAAATGATGTCATTGGTGTAATATTGCAAGCAGGACGCCAAGCCAAGGTTTGATGCCTTGTCTTTTTAGTGTTTTTTTTCCATTCCAAAGACAAGACTAGAAATGCTATAGAAATGTTCTTCTATTTCCCTATGATATTGATTAAGGTCCATGACATCTTTATTTGTTATGATCGATCCAATTGGTCTTTACTAAGTTTGAGCGACTGGGTTTTTTCTAGGTTCTTAGCCAAATTGTCATTGAACTTCCTGCTGAACATCATCTAGCCGACAAGAGACCGCTTCGTGAACTTTTGTTTCACTACCACCATCACACTTCCTCGCACCAATTATGCTCGACCCCGTTGTTTTCATGTCTTCTCTTAATCCAACACAGAAACAGTGCAGATAAGAAAGTGTTCCCCTTTTCTAGAAAGTTCAATATGGTGATAAAGTAGCATTTGTAGATCAATATCATCATCCTCCTTCAACTATGACATACAATCAGGTTTTTTTTTACACTAGAAAAAATAAGTTGCTATTTTTTATCCTTTATATTGTTCTTATAATTTGTTTTGGTATCTATTGCAGTTGGATCAGGCAATTTTGGATTTTGCAGAAGGCCCAAGAGTTATTGGAGTAAGGCCAGATGAAAAGCTTGCATTTTTTGCAAATAATTCATACCGTTGGCTAGTTACAGATCAAGATGTGTCAATCTTTTTTTTCTTTATCTTCTCCACTTTCAGTGTATTGAGTCTAGGAATTGCCAGTTGCATAAATCTTACTACACATGTGAAAACAATGAACGGGTTCACCCAATCATAACACTAGTTCGGTTCAACCTGAACTGCTAACCGTTCATGTTTTAGCTTATTTTTTAGACCAAACTTATGAAAGGATGACTGGGAGAGATACGAGACCTAATGTATTAAAATTGATTCTTTGGATGCACAAATGATTTTCTAAAACATAGCATATTGTTGCACAAATCTCTCTCTACTTGTTTTCACAAATTTCTTAAAATTGATTGCTTCTCAACATTTTTGATTTGTTTAGTGTATACTGGATCTGTATGTAGTTTAAGCTTAACATGTGTGTAGTTTAAGCTGGAACTATGTGTAGTTTATGTTGGAACTGTGTAATTTTATGCTGGAACTGTGTGTAGATCGAACTCTTTGATGCATAACAATTGATGCATGCTGATAATTAGTTGCTTATTTGTTCTTAATGGGTTAACCTTCAATCAGATACTTTTGTGCATCCAGATTTCACTTAGTTGATTATTTTGGTTGAACTCTTTTTTCAATTTGTCTAACCCGTGCATTGTTGCCTAGGCCATTGTTTTGAGTTAAATGTATTGGAACTTGTTACTTTAAGCCACATAGTGCATGCAGCTGTGTCGTCATCTTATCTGTCCATACCGTCACAAAAGAGTGTTAATGTCTTATTGTGCTTGTTGTTCGATATTCTGTAGATGTTTCTGAGGGGATGTGAGGAAATAGATTTTTTTTTTCAACAAGGTATCCATCTGAAATTTATTCCAGGTATGATACTAATGTCTCAATCTTTATAATGGTGAAACTTGTAATGAATTTGAATTATCATCAATGTCAATTGACACTATTGCTATGTGATGTTTGTGTGTCTGCAAAATGCTATGTTATGCCAAGATTATTTGGATTTAAAAGTGTTATGTTTACCCTTCATGGTGTCATCAACTTGTTTGTTTTTTATTGAGTGGGCTTTTCATTTTAAACTTATTTAGGAATTCTATAGGATACCATGTATGCAAGTATTGAAATGTTGAAGGTTTAAGCTATATTTGTTCTTATTTAAGTTTCTGTCTTTCAGGTATGGTCTATGTGGATCCAAACGGAAGGGAAATTTATTGGTCTCCATCTTTTTTTTTGTGGTCATCTTATTACCTTTAGAATTAGAGTTTTTCTAGTTTGTTCTTTTGATACATATCATATGATGTTTATAGACATCATTTTAGTTGAAACTTTTAATCATAAAATTTGTATTGATCTGAAAGTCGTGTCGGGAGTGTTTGACGCCACAAATCATTTTATATGTATGTAAAATTCAAATTTTAGTTTATGGATTAGGTCATATTTTTTTATTAAGAATTCATATTTAATGATTTATTATTATTATTTTAAATTAATTCCACAAATTGCGACAGTTCAAAAGTGTCGCAATGAGTATTTTTTTTTAAAATAGTTTTAATGAATTGTGACCCTTATAAACAGTCGCAACACCCCTTTCAAACAAAAAAAAAGGTACTTTGCGACTGTTATGAACCGTTGCAATACCCATTGCGGTTGTTGGTACGACCGTTCCTTGAACTGTCGCAAAAGACAGTTGTGACCCCAACATCAACGCCTGTTGGGGAAGGGTCGCAAATGTACATTTGCGACCCTTCTAACAGTCGCAATCAGCCTTTTTAAATGTCACAAAAAGCCTTTTTTCTTGTAGTGTTTGATGCTAAGTTTGGGTATGTAATTTTGATGTTAAACATGTTGTTGTTGTTGTTGTTGATTTTACATGCTTGAAGTATGTTCATGTGAAACCTTTGTTGTTTTTGCTCAAATTGATGAAAAATGATGTTGTCATTCTTAATTGTTGATGAATTCATGACTTAATGATGTTGTTGTTGTTGTAAGATGTTGTTGTTGTTGAATTATGCCATGGGTATTCTCATTGGTGAAGTTGTGGTGTGAATTGTGAAGATTGTGTTGAGTTTTATGTGTGAAGGACCAAAATGAACTAGATGATGATTTGAGATGAATCGATGTTTTAATTCAATGTTTGTTGTGGTTTTGAATGCCTTTTTATGTTTGTAATCAAGTGTATAAGTTTTAGGGTCGAATTTGGGGTCAATGGGATCGAAAATGGGGTTTTGGTGTGAAAAGGGGTGGTTTTCCCGAGAGGAAAACCTAGAATTCAAGGTTGCTGTCTGGTGAAGCTCGCGAGGCGAGCCTGTGGTGAGTTGGTGGCGAGTTGCCCAGACCAGAACCCATATTTTTTGACGTTTTGGGTACTTGGGGTCGATCCGAACCATTCCAAACTGATTCTTTTGATGTAATTAAATGTAATTAAGTTTTCTAAACCTTTGTAAACATCAATTGGATTAATTTGAACATGGTTTGGTCAATCGTTCCTCAAAATTTTGAAAAACGTCAAGAACATGATATTTTCCAAAAAATTTATAGTTGGAACAAAATACGTTTAACAAACATTACCCTTAGAGTGGGGGAGATTGTTAGAACGAAAAATGTTTAACATAAGTTACCCTTAGAGTTTTGATGATAACAAGGTATTAAAAATTGTCAATTGGATATGCTAATATTTGTTCAAGTGTACAGGACCATAGACAAAATTTTATATCTTTAAAAGGTTCTGGAAGAACAAAAGAGAGCAAAAGAATCAACAAAAAGGAAGCTTGAAGCATCTGAAGAAAAGTACTCCTGAAGTAATGACGTCATCAGAAGCAAGTTCATCAGAAGCGCCTCATCAGAAGCAAGATCACCAGAAGCTGAAGTTCATCAGGAGATGAAAAATCTTAAAGATTCAAGATCTGGGAATATGATTTGATCATGTCTATGCATTGCAAAAGACTGAAAGAGTATAACAACGGCCCTTGAAAAGGAATTTGAAAGCATTGGATGCTTGTTCTATCAAGAGCGTTGACAAAGGACAATTGTACGAACTGTACAACCACTACCTCCATTACTTTGTTCGTGTCTCTACAACAAGACAAGGATAACAGCTCTGCCTGCAGAAATGTTCCCTCATACAAGGAATGCATTTGAAATTGATCCTTCATAGGACAATAACCATATCAGGCAAAGGATCATTGCTGATTATCAACAAGCTTCAAACGACTCTTTTTGTGTGCGCTGGCAATTCTCCAACGTATCTTTCACACCTCTATATAAAGGAGTGAAGACCTACCAGTTGAAATATATAGAACAATACAACAGACTTAAGCCATACACACGCATACAAAAGCTTGACTCTCACAACAATTCAAAGTTCATACTCTGTTATTGTTTTGCATTTCAAAGTCACTTAGAATTTCTTAGCAAAGTCCATTTTTTTAGAAATTCTATAGTCTTAAGAGTCTGTAACTGATTTGTATTGTGAACACCACTGATTGTATATCAAGTGTTCAAACTCAAACAATTTTCTGTGTAAATCTGTTTGTTTGTAAGTCTCTTGCTTGTGTGCTTGAGCATTAGAAGTCTCTTGCAG
>Ga0228710_1012628_pt1 | contig 10403 bp, 8 predicted proteins | sample MedpolnodulmetaG_FD_177995 | JGI IMG/M metagenome (GOLD analysis project Ga0228710, IMG submission 177995) | Root nodule microbial communities from Medicago polymorpha collected in Santa Monica, California, United States - pink nodules | ecosystem: Host-associated > Plants > Roots > Nodule... | reverse complement strand
ATAATGAATTAACAAATGCCAAACTCATAAAGCGAGAGCGGAGGGTTAGTATTTGTTAATTCATCATCTCAAATATCAATTCATAAAGCGAGAGCGGAGCTTTGATATTGGAACAAGTGAATTTAGATAAGGATTGCGAAACATGAGAATAGTCTAGCAAACCTTGAGGCATATAAAGTTTCTTTCTTCAAGGATTCCAATAATAATCAACCATGAGAATAGGCTTGATTATTAGAGGAACACACTCACTGCACCTCGAGAGAGACTTTGATACGCTAAAGAGAAACTTGTCTTTAGAAAGTAGGTCCAATATAAAGTCATGGTTTATGGTTTGTTTGTGAAGGATTCGTTGTTATGATGAACCAATAATCCCAAGGCGCTTTTTATTATTATTGTTCTAAAACCTTTAAAACCCAAATCTTTACAATCAAACTCTCTAATCATCCATTAAAAGTAAATCAAATTAAACAACTCCCTGTTGGAACGATACACTCTTTTTACTACTTCGGCAGAACCGTACACTTGCGGTTTTGCTCATCAGTTAGCCATCTAGTTTTTTAGTATAAATAGTAGTTTCCAAGCCAGAAAGTGGGTCGTAAATCATATACATAATTCTACAACACTCAAACTACCGGCGTCTAGGGAAACGAGTTATACATAATGTATGTAAACTAATTTGTAGAAGACCCCTTTTATTTTAATGCAATGCATTTTACATTTTCCTTAAGTTTACGTGTGTACACTTACTTTTATCTTGCTTTATTTTAAGCTTTTACTTGCAAACTCAAACCTGTCGAGAGACAGTGCCTTTTTATTCAAACTCGTCCTGCTCTCTAAGCAACCTGAGTGCATTTCGTGGCCTTTTTTCAAAACCTTTTCCTATAAAAAAACTCTTGCACAACAGTCTTGAGATTTCTAGTTCGATCTCGCTTGTTATGATCAGAACTAGCCCCCGTTTGCCAAAATCATAAGCAAACATCATCATGGAATTTTCAAACCTAAGAGACAATTAAATCTTAATACTAGTATCCCTAAATCCCCCTACCACGTAATCCCATGTTTGCCCTTCGTGACCCGAATTGGAAAAGGGCTATGGATGATGAATTTAATGCTCTTATTAAAAATAAGACGTGGGAGTTAGTGCCCCGTCCACCTGATGTCAATGTGATTCGATCTATGTGGATTTTCACTCATAAAGAAAAATCTGATGGTGTTTTTGAGAGGCATAAGGCCCGTCTTGTAGGTGATGGCAAAATGCAACAGGTTGGCGTGGACTGTGGTGAAACTTTTAGTCCAGTAGTCAAACCAACCACTGTTCGCACTATTTTGAGTTTAGCTCTCTCTAAAGCATGGTCAATTCACTAACTTGACGTGAAGAACGCTTTCTTGCATGGAAAACTCAAAGAGATTGTGTACATGCATCAACCCATGGGGTTTAAGTATCCGAATCTTCCTAATCATGTATGCTTGTTAAAGAAATCTTTATATGGGTTCAAACAGGAGCCTCGGGCTTGGTACAAGAGATTTGCTGATTATATATTTCTACTATTGGTTTTTCTCACAGTACTTCAGATCATTCTGTCTTTATTTACCGAAAAGGAACAACTATGGCTTACATTCTTTTATATGTGGATGATATTATACTAATAGCCTCCTCTGATGTTATTCACATGACTATCATATCCCTCCTTAGTTCAGAATTTTCTATGAAGGACTTGGGGTCATTACATTACTTCTTGGGTATCGTTGTATCTCATCATATAGGTGGACTATTCTTATCTCAACGAAAGTATGCAGCTAAGATGATTGAACGGGTCGGCATGACAACATGTAAATCATCTTCTACTCCAGTTGACACTAAATCGAAGCTTAGTGCTAATTCCAGCGCACCATGTGCTGATCCATCTCATTATTGAAGCCTTGCAGGTGCTCTTCGGTACCTCACTTTTCACGAGACTTGATATTGCTTATGCTATGCAACAAGTGTGTTTATTCATGCACGACCCAAAGGAAGAACACATGCATGCTCTCAAGCGCATTATGCGCTACATTCAGGGTACTCTAGATCATGGTTTGCATCTCTATCTATCCTCCACATCCACTCTCATTTCTTATACAGATGTTGATTGGGGTGGGTGTCCGGATACCCGACGCTCTACATCTGGTTATTGTGTGTTTTTTGGTGATAATTTAATTTCTTGGTCCGCCAAACGGCAAGCTACTTTGTCATGTTCTAGTGCGGAGGTGGAATACAGAGGCGTTGGCAATGTGGTTTCTGAGTCATGTTGGTTACGTAATCTTCTTCTTGAGCTTCATTATCCTATTCGAAAGGTTATTGTGTGTTTCTTGGTGATAATTTAATTTCTTGGTGTATTGTGATAATGTTAGTGCGATTTATCTCTCTGAAAATACAGTTCAACATTAGCGCACAAAACATATCGAGATGGATATTCATTTTGTTCGCGAAAAAGTTGCTTGTGGGGAAGTTCGAGTCCGACACGTCCCCTCACGCCACCAAATTGCAGATATTTTTACAAAGGGCCTTCCCTTGGTTCTGTTTGAGGATTTTTGGAACAGTCTCAGCATACGACAACCTCCTGTTTCGACTGCAGTGGTGTGTTAGTGTATATGTAAATAGCAATAAGTAGCATATCTCACAGTATGATACTAAATTAATTAGTTTCGGTTACCACCATAATTATAGGCTAAGTCAACTATTGTAATTTGTGTATATAACCACAATGCTCTTAATGAAATAAGCAAGCAATTATATTCTTTCAATTACTTTGAGTTTGTTAAACCGAAAACAATCTCAAAAATAGTTGGAGAAAAAGTGTCGGTGTCACCTTTAGTAATCTACTCGATAAATAAATAAAAAATATTAATGTTGTCTACGAGAAGCTTACTTCAGTTGACATAGACATTGTATATTATATGCATGGACCGAGTTCGAACCTTGAAAACTCTACTTAATCATTTTAAAAATGTGAATTTCTAATCTCTATATTAATTCACAAATAAATAACTTATTTGATTATTAGATATGTATCCAAACAAACTCAATTGTTAGGTTGGTTTTCATCGTTTTTTAATTGGGTGTATGTGTTAACTCAATTTAATGATCATCAATGATATTTGGACGACTCAGATCCTCTATGGTGGCTGAATGGTCCTATGCAATTTAATAGGATTTCCCTCCACATATACTTGTTCTTCATGTCTAAGAACATCCTTAAGGAAAAAAAAATGTCCAACAGCATGATGCACTTCAACTATGTTCGAAAAGAAATCTGTATCCATAACAATATATAACAAAAACATACTTTTTTTTTTGGACTTTTCATTATTCAAGTTGTATTTTTAAACAAATTTGCTTCTAAAAGTGTTATATTGTTTCCTTCAAAAAAAAAGTGTTATATTATTGTTATTATTGAAAAATATAAGATATTTTTTTGAGGAAGATAACTTTTTTATTATATTTTTTATATATTGATCAAAGATAAATAGAAGTTGTCAGTTGTCGGTGTTTAAAAGTGAACCACATGGAATAAAGTTGTACTATATGATTGTTTTTATATTGTACACCCTCCGGTCTTATTTATAAAAAACATTTAACTTTTTTTATTCATTGTATAAATAATGTATTTGATCTATATTTTAGACAAGACACATTAACTATATAGTGAATCTAAAAAGTCAACTTTTTCTTATAAATAGGACCGGAAGGAGGACTTATTATATCCAACTAAATTACAAGGTATCTAAAAAGTTACCTTAAAAAATTCTTTAACATCAATCTATTTCAGATGCTCTTTATAAAAAGAAGAGAAAAACACAAAATGGTGCATTTGAATGAATCCTCTAAAAAGCAAACACAGAAAACAGAACTCAACACAGAAAAAAACTAAGGAATGGAGAAAGAAATAAAAAACCAAATCCCTCACTGTTTAATCATTCCATATCCAACACAAGGCCACATAAACCCAATGCTTCAATTCTCAAAACGTTTAGTCCAAAAAGGACTAAAAGTCACACTAGTAAACACCATATCATCTTCCAAAACCATCACAACCATAAACCTAAACCACTCCATCGACCTCGAAACCATCTCAGATGGTTTCGACGATGGTGGTCTAACTGCTGCAAAAACCATCGAGAATTACAAGGAAACCTTTCGTCGAACCGGATCACAAACTCTTACTCAACTTCTTCACAGGTTAACAGTATTAAACAACCCTATAGATTGTGTTATTCATGATGCTTTCTTACCTTGGATTGTTGATGTAGCTAAAGAATTTGAACTACCTGTTGCTGTTTTTCTAACTCAAGCTTGTTCTGTTAATAGTATAAATTTTCATGCTTTTAACGGATGGTTAGGTTTACCTTTGTTGGAGAAAGAAATTGTGTTACCTGGATTGCCAAAGCTTGAAGCTGCTGATTTGCCATCTTTTTTGTATAAATATGGAACTCATCCTGGTTACTTTGATATTTTGACTGACCAATTTTCAATGATTGATAAAGTTGATTGGGTTCTTGCTAATACTTTTTATGAATTGGAACCAGAGGTATGTCATTTATACAATCTTTTACTTTTGTTTTTGTCTTGATCAATATATGTTTTAGGGGTAGTTTAGTGCTAAAACACTCCTGAAACACACTCTCGTATTGGATGAAACGAATGTGGCTCCCACTATTTTGTATATATAATTCACCATTTTGGGACTCGGCCCCACATATAATGTTAAGATTCACGTGTATTTCACCAAATAAAAGAGTGAATGTTAGAAGCATAGTAAGGCATAAATAAAATTTGACTAAAAATTGTTAGGGATGAAACATGTGTACTACTTGAATAATTCAACCTTAACTAAAGTGTATTTCGAATTAACCACTTGTGTTCAATCATTTGATTATGCATGTTTAATTGTAGATGTATGACAAATTGCAATGTTTTAAATACCGGACCTAAAGTCGAACCTGAGACCTGAGCGTCGGATCATGATTATATGGCTTTAAAATTCTGAAACCGCAATGAAACTGTGATCAAACTACATAAAAAACCAAACCGTAGATAGTGCTGATTCACAGTTTAACAGGTTGGACTATTTGGATCAATTCAGCTTGTAAAACATTGAAGTTTTAGATGCTACATAGCATTTTTATTACATGAGGCCTTAATTGTTTTAGCAGAGACAAAAATCATGATCAAAAGCAAAATTGTGATAGCCAAATATTTTCATTTTAAAAAATTATGTAGGTTTATAATAAGTATTTTTTTATGAGTATTGTTTTAGATATTGACGAATGAAATCTGAAATAAGATTTTATTTAGGTTGTGGATTGGTTGATGAAAATTTGGCCATTGAAGACAATAGGACCATGTGTTCCATCCCTATTTTTAGACAAAAGGATCCAAGATGACAATGACTATGGTATTAACATCTTGACTCCAAATTCTGAATCTTGCATCAAATGGTTGGTTAATAAACCAAAAGGTTCAGTTGTGTATGTATCTTTTGGAAGTAGGGCAAGTCTTAGTGAAGACCAAACTGAGGAAATAGCTTATGGTCTGAAAAACTGTGGCAGATTTTTCATATGGGTTGTTAGAGAATCTGAAAAAGGTAAAATTCCGAAGGGATTTTCGGAAACATTAGAGAAAGGTTTGATAGTGACATGGTGTCAACAATTAGAAGTGTTGGCACATGAAGCTGTTGGTTGTTTTGTGACACATTGTGGTTGGAATTCAACATTGGAAGCTTTGAGTTTAGGTGTTCCTGTAATTGCTATGCCAATTTGGACAGATCAAATTACAAATGCAAAGTTTATCGTTGATGTATGGAATATTGGTGTTATAGGTATTGGTGATGATAAAGGGGTGGTTAGAAGAGAAACTATTGATGATTGTATAAGGGAAATAATGGAGACTGAAAAGGGAAATGAATTGAAAAAGAATGCTATGAAATGGAAGAATGTGGCCAAGAATGCAGTTGATGAGGGTGGAAGTTCTGATAAGAATATTGTTGAGTTTGTGAATGAAGTGACTCTCAGAAGGAGGAAGTTCTAGTAAAAATACTGTATATACATGTTTTGTCAAATTACGATATGTTATGTCATATATAATATCGACATATTAGATGGAAGCACGTTTGAAGTTTGACACGACACCTATACTTGTAGTTACACTTGGTCATTTCATTTTCTCAAGTTACTATTAGTGTCAGTGTGTTAATGTTAGTATTATGTCTGATGTCTGTATTTATATCGGTGATTTAGGCTATGCCTGGTACGAATAAATGTTGATGGCTAAGGTCTAATGGAGATGATTATATGTTTATTTACAGTATTGTAACTCATATATCTAAAATTTGTCATACACCATATGTGAAAATGTTCCAAACTAATATTGCATAGAGAAAAAAAATACACAACATTATAAGAAACTTCACTCACTAAAGTATACTCAAGTTACAATATAATGAAAGTCAATGCTAATGTGATAGACAATTGACAAGTGTACCAAAAACTATCGAAGTAGTAAAAATATCGTTTCCACAAGAACTGTTTTTAATCTCAACAATTCTAGTATGTTATTATTTAGGATGTATAAAACACAAGGACTGTTTTTAATCTCAACAATTCTAGTATGTTATTATTTAGGATGTATAAAAGTTATTTTGTTTTGCCACTAGGCAGTTGATTGGTTTAATTGCATAAAAGTAACAACAGAAAATAAAGATTGATTTTGAAAGAATAAGAGAGATGAGATCAGGTCTTTCGAATCATCGATGTTCCCCTAATTGGTATACTGCACCTATTCTTATGAATGATTCTCTAGTTCCACGATAGTTAACAAAATAGTCCTAATCAATCCCTTGAGTTAGGACCCTCTTCTCAAACTACAGCTTCTAATTCCTTAGGTGGTCTAATAATCTTTGAAGGTTTAAGCACGTTAACCTAATATCACTAACAAACGATTATCCATTCCTACACTAACCATGTTTATTAGAACAATTCAATTAGGTCTAAGTCGAAAGCTAGGGTCAGTAGTCATTCGTTCTCACTAAATCATGTTTATATTTGATCAGGATATAAAAAAACATTAAGAACAATTGAATTGAATAAAAACTAGATTGTCATTCACAATAAATAGAGTTTCACAGAAACATGGTTCAATTAGGGTTACAAAGAATCATCTCAGACCTCTAAGAGATTTAGCTACTCATAATTGAGTTTACAAATAGCATAATCAATGAAAGAATTAAAACATACATAAACTGGTAAAGAATGGAGGAAATCGCCCCGTTCTTCAGTCTCCTGGTCTGCAAATCGCACTTTCTCTCTCCAGAATTCGTAACCCCTGTTTTCATAACAATCTTCAGCTTAAATAGGCACATAAAATCGCCCAAATCGTGCCACATTTTAAGTAAATCGTGACACGTTTTGCCTTGTGTAACAAACCGCCCAAATTAGGGTTTATGAAATTGTGTCACCTTTTTGCCATCGTGACACGTTTTGCTAATGTCTAATCAAACTTTTTGGCTTGTTGAAATCGTGTCACGTTTTTACCAAATCGTGACACATTTTTGGCTTTGCTTCAGATCTTCAATTTTTCTGTTTTTCGCACTTAATAATGCTCAAAATAGCTGTGAACTCCAAGATTCTTCAGAAAATTACATCAAAAATTACGTAATGACGAGATGTCATCATAATGCCAAGCTAGAATTGATTTCTCTTAATGAAAGCTTCAATTTAGAATACATTTTGAAAATAGAATTGTTAAATCAAACTGTTAAAGTATGTCGAAATCAATAATATAGTATTTGATTCGAGGTGGATAGCACTCTGAAGCTCAAGTCGATCAAAGTTGTAGAGCAAGGTAAGACGGAATAGTGGAGATGTTGAGGTGATTTGGCGGGAAAACTTGTTACGGGCGTTGACAAAACACTTGGATCTCGCTAATCATCTTCAAATTGATTACACGGTCAAAGCATAAATGGTACTCTCTTCGGTCACTATTCTAAAAAAAACTTGGATAACAATCATGTTTGATTATAATAAGATTATTGAACTTGTCAGGCAAGGAACTAATGTTGCTACTACAGAGAAGCACATAGTGCACCTAAGTCTTTAGGTAGTGGACATTATTGTCAAACTCAACATCTTACCTAACATGGGAAAGGGTTGAAAAATCAAGACACAAATATCTTGGCACTGGTTGTAAAATCCTACCAAATGAAAATGACCACATTATACTTATTATATCAATTGCACAAAATAAGCACAACTCAAATACACCATATAAAAGAAAGAAAAAGAAACGCGAAAATAAACAATTTAGTAAAAGATACACCAATAATTCAGAAGCTAATAACAACTCTTAGCTCAACATTGAGACAAAGCAGCCACAAATTCTTCAATATTTTTATCAGATCTTCCACCCTCATCAATAGAACTCTTAGCCAAATTCTTCCATTGCAAAGCATTTTTCTTTATTTCATTTCCTTTTTCTGTCTCAATTATTTCCTTTATACAATTCTTAATTGTTTCACTTCTAACAATCTCTTTCTCATCAGCAACAGCTCTAACTCCCATTTTCCAAACATCAGCAATAAGCTTTGCATTCGTAACTTGATCAGTCCAAAGCGGCATTGCAATCAATGGAACACCGATGCTCAAAGCTTCCAACGTCGAGTTCCAACCACAATGTGTCACAAAACAACCTAAAGCTTCATGTGTTAACACTAGTAGTTGTGGACACCATGTCACTATTAAACCATTCTTTGATGATTCCACAAACCCTTTTGGAAGCTTACTTTGATCACATTCTCTAACAACCCATAAGAAATAACTTTCACTATCTTTTAATCCTAAAGCTAGTTCTTGTGTTTGGTCCTCACTGAGACCAGCCATGCTACCAAATGAAGCATACACAACTGAACCTGTAGGCTTATCATTTAGCCATTTGATGCAAAATTCTGTGTTTGGATCTGAAAGACTAACACCATATTCTTTGTCATCTTTGAGTCTTTTGTCCAATAACATAGATGGCACTGATGGTCCTATTGTCTTTAATGGCCATATCTTCACTAGCCAATTCACCACCTAAATCAAATTGCATTTGATTGTGAATCTCAACAATATTTTAGATCGCGATGCGACGCGGTTTAAAACATTGTTAGTCTTACATTCCTATAGGTAATAACTAGTGAACGTGTGTGTTTAGTTCTACGGTAACAAAAACTGATTTTGAATGATTTCACTTAGTAAAATTGAATTCACTTCGCAAAACAATAAATTTGAGTGTGAAGTTGTTTATAGTTTGATACATTTATGTGAAAGTGATCTGAACACTAAATTTGAGTGTGAAAATCATATTTGGAGTCAGAAGCTAAAAGTCCTAACTTCAAGTTAGAATCAAATATGAAGGCAAAGTCTATTCTACTCGAGAACATCTAAACATGTGAAAAACAACTCTACGCCTCCATAATCAACTGTCTCGTTAAATAGTGAAATTAAACGTACATGTAAAAGTGAGTTTAACTATAAATTTACCGCTAAAAATCAATTATGGAACAAAATTTCAAATTCTAACGTAATGTTAGAATCAATTCAAGAGGACAGGTAAATTCTGCAAGGGAAAATCCAAACATATCAAAATAAATTTTACAGCTCTAGAACTAGTTTTTCCTTTCCAAAAATGGAACCAAACATACACAAAATCGAAGTAATGAATGAAAATTTTAATATGTTTATGTGACTTACCTCCGGTTCGAGCTCATAAATCGTGTTAGCAAGAATCCAATCAGCTTTACCAATGTTGGAAAATTGATTCACAACTACGTCAAACACGCTTGGATAGGATCCGTATTTATAGAAGAAAGAAGGAAAATCCCTTGGAGCAAGTTTTGGCAATCCAGGTAACAAATACTCTGATTGTGAAAGTGGTAACTCAATCAACTTTTGGTGTGTATGAAAGTATATACTATTAACAGAACAAGATTGAGTAAAAAAAACAACACCAACTAGTCCAAAACTCTTTCCAACATCAAGAACCCAAGGTAAAAATGCATCAAAGATAACACAATTTGGAGGGTTTTCTGCGCTTGAAAGTTTATGAAGAAGCTCAGAAAGTGTTTGTGATCCAACTCTCCAAAAGGTTTCTTTGTAATCTTCTAAGCTCTCTGCTGCTGCAAGCCCTCCTTCGTCGTAGCCATCGGAGATGCTTTCGACTTCAATTGAAGTGAGGTTTTTGTTGCTGATTGCTTTCCAAAAAGAAGTAACTGTTATTAGTGTTATCTTTACTCCTTTCTCTATTAAACGTTTTGAGAATTGAATCATAGGGTTCATGTGGCCTTGTGCTGGATAAGGTAAGATTAGACAGTGAGCTACATGGTTTTTCTTTT
>Ga0228710_1012626_pt1 | contig 10407 bp, 5 predicted proteins | sample MedpolnodulmetaG_FD_177995 | JGI IMG/M metagenome (GOLD analysis project Ga0228710, IMG submission 177995) | Root nodule microbial communities from Medicago polymorpha collected in Santa Monica, California, United States - pink nodules | ecosystem: Host-associated > Plants > Roots > Nodule... | reverse complement strand
AATGACTTTTCTGATGAAGTTAACACTATAACATCAAAAGTGTAGTGAGTAACACCTCATTGTTTGTACAATGGCATCAAAAGTTCAGTCCCCATGGTATCATCAATTCATCAGATTAACAAGACTACACTTAATCTAATTTTATCTTACCTTGTTTTAAGTATAACATCCCACAAAGTGTAACACTTAAGATTATCACATAATATCATCAAATATGTTTGCATGTTAAAGATGTCAACGATAAAATAGTACCTGGAAGTCCAAGATGTTGCAAGTATTACTAGATAAATTACTATTGATCATTAATCATTAATCAACAATTTAAAAATGAATCAAATATTAAAATCAAAATTAACTTTTTCAAAAAAGTCAGTTTCCTGACTGCACCGTAGAAGCTCCCATAGAAGAAATGCGTATTGATTCGAAACCGAGAATTTATTACCTGTATGAAATCTTTCACTTGTTGAAGCAAGAAATGGCTGTAAGTTACAACGTCATAGCTTTTTCTTCGTATTGGTAGCGTAAAATAATTAATAACGAAGTCATTTGTACCAGCACTTATGAAAAATAATGCGCTGTTCATATGATTTTCAGTTCTTTGCCTACCAAGCTTAGTCTCCAACCTCTTTTTGTATTGTTTGAAATATTCCATTTGCTTTGATATTGGGACCACATTCTGAAATTGATTAATTAATATCATAGTACAATATTAGACACAAATATGTTTTGGTTCCAATATTCGGGATACAAAAATTCTAACAAACAAAATACGAGACAAAGATAGTTGAGACATCATACATAAAAAAAATCAATAATTTAACTTTAAAGCATAAACCCTTAATTAAGATTAATAAACCCATCAGTATATAGTATTTATATCATAAGCTAGTTTTGCTGGTGTTAATTTAAAATTTGAAGCTGGGTCACTAGTGTTTGAGAACAGTGACATGCATGGTTTTAAGTTGCATATGCATTGTCATCCTTAATATTGCCGGCGAATGTGGCTGATATAGCATCAATAACAACTAACTATTAACATCAGTCATTTATAAAAAAAAGTTCGAGTAGTTGTGGTTGTGAACCGCAATTTAGTTTATGTTTGATATCACAACGAATATGTCAAAATCACGGTGTGTTGCCGTTATTCTTATCTGTCCACCGTGATACCAAACATATCATAAATCATGAAACACACTGCAGGAAGAAAGAAAGTTGAGAGAGTCATAGAGATAGTACACCGAGAGTTGGTGTGAGTGGGTCAAAACCAGAACCAGCAGAGGCAAAACTAACTCCTGTCATAAGCTCTTCATCACTGAGATTTGGATCCAAATATGGTGGTACCAACTCTTTCAGCCCTAAATATGAAGCTGTTCAATCCAAAAATATGTATAGAACATCAATCAAACAAGGTCTATACTAAGAGAAATCAATTTCTACATTCTCTTAATTAAGTTATTATTATGTCCATGGCATGTCACCTCAGGAGTAAGTGTTTGACCCTGTAACCTACTACGAAATTCATATCTCATCGAGCACAATTGTAAAATGACAATTAATGCTATTTTACTTAAATTTGGATAGGAAAAAATTGTTAATAATAACGGTAACAGTGACATATCTGAATTTTCTTTTGACTCGATTCCATGTGGATTTTAAACTCCGTTTTGTTGATGTTATAAAATCAAACTCTTACGACTGAGCTCACTTGTATGGTGTCATGAACAAAATGTATTACATAGCAATTTAACATGCAAAGGAAAAAAGAATTAGAAATCAAGTACCAATAAAATCAGTGCCAAGTTTCCCATTAGAGAACCTTCCGGTGGGACTTTTGTTAGCAAGATCTCTCCCATAAGGTGGAAAATCACTCCTGAAAGCTGTGTTTACGTAGTTATTGTTTCCTGGGTCTACCGTAGAGTCTCCAAACACATATATGGCAGAGGCCTTACTCTTTGAAGCTTCAATTCTAACCATAAAACATAACAAGCTAAGCAAGAAAATGTGCACAATAGAGAGCAATGAATGTGTACTAAAGGTTTCCATGATATAGAATGAGCAATGAAATGATCAGAATATAATAAAAATGAAGATTTTGAAATATCTATATATCTATATATAATGATCAGGGTATGGTTGATAAGGAAGTTGGAATGGATTTTTAATGACCAAAATAACCTTGAAAAGTTTGGGTTGATTCACAATTTTGTCCATTAATTTGTAATGTGAATTTTTGGGTAGCTAATTTGGTTGGAAAATTTACCAAACACTTTCACAACTTCCTAGCTTCTTAACAACCTTTGTCAAAAAGTAAAGTGTTTGATAAGATATATGAAGGAAAATGGGTCACAAAAAGTATACTACAAATATATTAATATATGATTGTTTTTTGGGTTTTAATATTAACATATGATTTAAAAATGAAGTATACATAGCGTGTGGTTGTACATCTTAAAGTAGTGGGGCTATCGTAGGATCTGAAATCTTTATATCATCTGATTAATAATTTTGTTCACCTAAGAGCCTTGTGCTAAAGATTGCTAAAAGAATGTGATGTGCATGCATGTGCTCTGGTAGTGTATATATATGCACAGATAGCACTACTATTTTAAATTCTCCAATCATTTAAATCATGATCCGTGATATATAAGCATAAAATTGTATGTATATTTGACATGTCAAATCGTAAGTGTTCTTTTATTAACTATAATAATTATTTATTGGTTGAGTCGTATCGAAAGGTATGACTCAATCACAATATTACCCAAGTGTTATCCATCATCTATATAGGATCATTGAATTTTAACTTCATTTGGGATCCCCTCAAAAACAAAACAAAAAACAAAAATTCATTTGGAATTATTCTATAACTTCGTATCTAATCCAACAACTTTCAATTATGCACCAAAATGTATACTGCTTATACACATAAATTATTTTTACTTTTAATTGATGTATCGAATAATCCCTAAAAAAAATTGAAGTATCGGATAAACATCTCTTTAATCTAACGCCTCCACAAAATTTACCAAATGTATCACACTAAGTACTTCACGTCTAATTATAACGTATAAATACTAAATGGTAAATTTTAGTATTTATAGGTTATAATTACGAATGAAGTAGAGTTAGATGATAGGTTGACTAGAGTTGACAAGTTGGTTAGGTATTTAGGGAGTTAGTTACTCCAACTCACCTCTATAAATACTCTCTTCATTGTACTCTGTACATTCTTTTTATCAATCTATACTCATTCTACATGACTCTCTAAGTATCTCCTTCATGAATATTCTTTTGCTTCTGATTATTATGATCTTCTTTCCTACGATTCCATGATTCGTAATATATATCATATGAGATCATGAATTATAATTTGCATTATGGAAATACTAAGCTAATTTTAATAATGGAGTGCCCAAACTATGGCAGGTAGACACAACTGGTCTGTTACCACTACACCAGTGTGTTATTGATACCCTACAAATTGGATAACACACATTAAGATTTTTAGTAAATGATAATGAAAATGATCTGGAGTAGACCTAAGATGATGGCTAGAGTTGGTTAAAGAGAGAAAGAGTACCAATAATCCGAAGTGTGGTTGAAGGATATATGAAATCGGGTAAAATAAGATTTGTTTCGGTCAAAATTTTAAATTCTCCTAAACGATTCAACCTTAACTGGATTTTATTATCCTCACTTGATACTCGGCTTCTATTATAAGAAGTGATAATTGATGTTAAATATGTCATTTAGGGTCATGAATACTAATTCATCTCAACTTTTAAAGAGACGTATTCATTTTTTGCAATAAAAAATGGACATAGAAAACTCTATTTGCTACATATAAGCTTTGCATCTATTAGTTTTATTATTTTAGAGAATTTATATAAACTTACTAGAAGCAGTTTAAAGACAGAGCAAAGTGAATAATATTAAATTAGTTGGTCTTCTGTGTTGACAACAACTAACTGGTCATGTGGTCCGGTTTAATTGCTCCATGTGGACCATAGTACATCTCATTTTTGGTGTTTATTTTCTTGACCACATTTTTCACTTACTTGTTAATTCACTTTGTTCATTTCACCGCACCTTAAATTAGACATACGAAGCTTGTGTGTGATGAAAGTGATGATTAATGTAGGATCATTTTTACCAACAGAAGCCGAATTTACTGGTTTCAAGTAGGAACAACATGTCCTTGTCCATTAAGGTACATGCAATGGACCTATGCTGATAATGATTGAAACCAAAAAGCATTAATTTGAAGGAAAAAACAGAACCAAGAGCACTTTGTGCCGCATTCTTGTTGCAAGTATTTACACTTGTGAATGAACAACCTACTACAAAAATAGGCAGGTTTGGAAGGCATGCATGCTAGAAAATAAACTGGGTATATTTGTGTTTCAGGATTATGGGAGTGATTAATTACTTTTACTTGGGCAATTTGCTATGAGCTACGTATTTATTAACAGAATGATCACGAAGATAGTGTTAAAAAGTGGTGATGGAAACAATTTGTTACAAATATACACAATAAAAAAACTACCACTGATTTTGATGAGGTGTTTTGTCCTAATCGTTCATATAGATATCAAAAAACTCATAATTCTACACACTTTTTTTTGTAACTCATAATTCTACACATTTTTTTTTTGTTGAAATAATTCTACACACTTAAATTTGGACAATCATCAATCACTATCCCAAAGTAGAACTTGTTACGAATAGGTTGACACTTCCATCGCAATATTATGAAAGATCAAGCCAAACAAATATTGAAGAGTTGGACGAATTAAACCCCAAAATCTATTGTTGGAACATTGGTGTGAAGATGGAAAGAAATTGGAAGGTTGGAACATTAAACACCAAATTATTAAACTTTGATCTAATGTTATGTGAATTAAAAAAATAGAATGTGGGGGTCCCACATAAATACCTGATAATGATGAAAATAATAATAATAATTATTCTTTATCTATGGATATCACTTCCCCATAATTTTAGGTTATGTTTGTTGTGATAAGATTGAGAATCCAACTGAATTTTTTATCTTTCCTTCGTTAGTGGGTTTGTTTCTTTTTGAACTTGTCCGATTAGTTTGTTACTTGAGCTGATCTGTAGGTTACTTAATTTTTAAGTTTACTTAATTCTTAAGTTTCTCCAAATTAGTTACAAACTCTCCCTATAAAAGGAGAGCTCACTTAGTTCAAAAATCACACCAAAACGTTTCATTGAGTTTTCGGAAACTCTTTCTCTCTTCTCACTTTTTTGACTTGTGTTGCCGAGTCTTTCTTCTCTTCATCTCCTTTTTCTGTCCCTTCGGAATTAAGAGTGTTCTTAAGACCATAGTCCATTTTCGGTTTAATGTCCCTTCGGAATTAAAAGTGGTCTTAAGTTCATAGTCCCTTCGATATTTTTATGTCTTTCGGAATAAATAATAATTTAAGATCATAGTTCCCTTTTCGGTATAATGTCCCTTCAAAAATTATGGATGATCTTAAAATATATTCTTCTTCGATTCTTGAAGAAGTTATACGTTAGAATGGTGTAAAACCATATTATCATAGTTGGAGAAGTTAATAATTAGAATGGTGGTAACACCATATTTGAGTGGTTTCAACACCATAATAGAGTGGTAACAGTATCATATTAAAGTGGTTTAAGTATTAAAGAGTGGTTTAGGACCATATTTGAGGTGTAATTCTCAAACAGTTTTCTACAGTAGTTAACCGCATAGTTGTAGCTGGACTTGTTTTATCCTGGAGGCGGCATGGTCGATAATCTGTCTTACACAATTTTGGGCAGTGCCACGAAAAGTCTTAAAGAGAGCGACCTGATCGTGACTCAACAGTAGCAACTTTGGTAGATATTCATTTTAGAATTTGGAAATTCAAATACAACAGTTTGAAAATTCAAAAACAACACCTATGTTACATCATAATCAGGCAAAACATGAATATTGTAGGTAGCAACGGTTAGGAAAAACCATCACAGTCTCAAATAAATATAGTATCAATATTGCCCTAAGAATTGTTCACCAGACGAACAAGATCAATGTTAACCTTGTAATATGGCTGAGAAGATTGGAGTTCAAATTTCCTCTATTTTATTCTCCACACAAACGTATTCCCTGTGTGTTTTACTTACTCTTTTACTTTTTTTTTTAAAGAAAATTTACAATTTAAAAACCGAAGCTTAAACCAACAATCTGCAAAGTCACCAACAAAAGCAACGAAAGTCCACAAGTCCAACCTCATATGATAAAAATGTCAAAATGGTTAAGCAAAACGTTGTGATCAGATTTTCAACCCTGGTTTATCCATTTGTGTGTGTGTTTTTAATGACTATTGTCATTTCGTCTTTCTCTAAAAAACCAACGAAAGAATTTAAAATTTTAAATATGAAGTAGTATAAGCCTAAGTAAAATCCACGATTTGGTAAGCATCCAAAAATTTATATATTAACCGAACCGAACTTGAGATCTTCTGTCATGAGGGAGAGTGGTGACAGAACAAGGGTGAAGGACTTGAACAACAACTCTGTCTCACTGAAGGGGATGGTGCACCTGCAAATATTTTGACAATCAAGTAATAAGGTAGAGGAATGTGAGGTTTTTAGGGTAGAAAAGTGTATATCCAAATAGAGGCTATGAGTTTGCATTTATATTGATAGTTTGTGTTTCAGGACCCTAAAACCCTAGTTTGAACAATTGTCTCATGGGATACATGTAAGGAGACTAGAAAAGATTGACATAGGATCTGGAATGGACAATTCAGATTCCTTTGAGCGGCCCTGATCCAATGCATTTAAGGCAAATCCATGTGAAAATATGTGTTAGCTAGTAGTTTGAGGGGATCCGGCCTGTTGAAGAAATGAGTCTCAGCCTGATCTATAACACATAACATTTTGTTGGCTTCACTGATCGAACTCCGGATTAATAGAGCCCCTTCCCTTAAGAACTAGAGGATTAACAACAACAAAATCTCCCTCCGTCCCAAATTAACGTCATTTCACATATATTAAGAAAATTGTAAACAATAATTAATTAGGGTATTGAAAATTGAAAAGTTCATATGACAAATTTAACTTAGATGTAAACACTTAAACAATAAACACAACTTTAACAATATTTCCCTAGCACCCAAGCAGCTATAGTGTTTTCTGAATTTGAACCAAATAAAACAATTTTATTTGACTCATTTTTTCTTATATTTTGTAACTGATGGAGTATGGAGTACTTGCCCTAAAAGAAATTGAACAGGAGTTGCCACCACTTGACTGAGAGTCCTTATTTGATTATTTTCCTTGAGCTCAAATCACTCTTGGACGTTAAAGTCAATTGTATAGAAGCAGAAAAATCATGTGGGAAATTCAACAAGGCCTTAGCACCCCTCATTCTGAAAGCAGCTTTATCATAAGCAATTGCAGCCTCTTCAGCTGTTTGAAATGTACCAAGCCATATCCTAGCTCCATTTCGTTTCGAGTCACGAATCTCTGCTGCATATTTCCCCCACGGTCGACGCCTTACGCCTCTGTAGTTCTTCTTTCTAATGCTCTTGCTCTGTTCTAAGCCATTTTGGTGCCTCTCTCGCACCATTGTGTTGCTAAGTTCATTAGCTTCCTTAAGAATTTGGTATATAACCATATCTTGTGAATCATTTTCATTAAGGGGTAACTCACTTTGTGAGATAAAATTTAAAGCCATGATTTCCTGTTATATTAAGCTAGTGAGGTTGCTTTTGAAGAAATAATGGAAGTTCGTGATTAGTGGTTCTAGACTTGTATTTATATTTGGGGCGTGGAAAATTCTGCGGGAGATAGAATGGACTGTTTTTTTTTTAAGAGGAGAATGAATCGGTTCTCGTTCTTATATATGTCTGTCGATGGATCCTTGTGAGCTTGGTTCAATTGGCAGAAATAATATATAATATATAATATGTAAGGTCCGAAGTTCAAATCTCAGACACCATAAAAAAATATGTTGGTGGGTGGGTGAAAAATGAAGTTTATTTTTTTTTTTTTAAGGATCGTTCTAGATGAAGTTTATGATTACAATTGGTTTTCGTTTGACATTATGATAACCTTGACATTACTTTATCACTTTTATTTTTCAAAATTTCAATCATCTGGCAATGTTAAAATTTATAATTTGTCAAACAAAAAATGACAAATGATTATGATAACCTTGTCTTTATGCGATTATTCAAAAAAAATCATTATTTGATTGAATAAAAAAACAACAAAATTGTGAATTAAATATTCAAAATAAACTTGACCAATTTTATTTTTTATCAAAATAAATATTAAAATTTGAAGAAAAAATGACTACATGCACCAAAATGTGGTATCGTTTTTTTTTTACAAATAGTTTCATTTTATTATTATTATTATAATTATTTTTTTGGTCAAGTGTCTTTTTATTATTTATAGACTTATATTTTCTGTTTTAATAAACCCACACACAAATATTGCACATGTTTATAATATGGCTTGCTTCCAATAATAAATCAACTGGAGTCCAAATTGGCTCAACCCATCATTACAATTACAAGGACAAATATTGATTCTTATCCTCGACTTCTAAAGCATGTTTCACATTTATGATTATTATTTTTCTAACTTGCAACGATAAAATGGTTGTCATTTATTGTTACTTTTGCGAGGAGAATTTGAAATAGAATGATATATGGACATTCATTTTGTGATAATTGTCTCTTTCATATTCACATTATATTTTTTTGGGTTAAATATGTTTTTGGTCCCTATAAATATACCAACTTTTCGTTTTAGTCCCTCTAAAAATTTCCTTCAACTTTTAGTCCCTATAGAATTTTCAATCACTACTTTTGGTCCCTATTTTAAAGTTAATTTTAGTATTTTTTTTTTAATGAAATGTGTAGAATATTGTAAAAATATTTCCCAAAAAAAATTATAATTTTTTAACAAAACATGAATTTAATATGAATTTTTAACCATAAAAAAATAAAAATTCATATTAAATTCATGTTTTGTTAAAAAATTCTAAATTTTTTTGGGAGAGATTCTTATAATATTATGAATTTTTGTGAAAATTTTTATTCAAAAATATGAATTTTACATATGAGTTTACTTTAAAAGAGGTACCAAAAGTGAAGATGAAATTTTTTTGGAGGACTAAAAGTTGAAGGAAAATTTTAGAGGGACTAAAACGAAAAGTTGATATATTTATAGGGACCAAAAACATATTTAACCCTATTTTTTTTATCTTTGTATTGTTTTGGTTTTCGTGCAAATACATATACTTTTTTTGTAAATTATGGTTGTCCCATAAATTGTCAACCAAATGGTTGTTCAAATAATACTTCTCTTCGGCATATATGTATGTTCATAACCATTAGATGATATGATATGTTACAAATAATTTCTAGTGATTTTTTTTGGGTTATTGTTATCAATACAAATGTTTAGAGTTAAATATATTTTTTATCCCTATAAATATGTTAACTTTTTGTTTTAGTCCTTTAAAAAATTTCTTCAACTTTTAGTCCCCAAAAGTTTTTTATCTTCACTTTTTGTCTCTCTTCATATGTAGAATTCATATTTTTGAAAAAAAAATTGTAATTTTTTTTATAATATTATAAGAATCTCTCCCAACAAAATTAGAATTTTTTAACAAAGTATGAATTAAATATGGAGTTTTATATTTTTGACGGTCAAAAATGGCTCAGTCTAGGGTGAGAGAGCTTGATAGGTCTCCCACGGTAGGCAAGTGAAAATATTGTTTTTTTTTTTTACGTTAAGTGAAAATATTGTTTTTCAACCATTAGATAGTGAAGTTCTATGGTTGTTAACATACACTCACAACACCAAATAATTTTTGCTTTATTTTCACTTTCCCTATTCCCTTGCCTCTACCAGATTCACCATTGCAACTACATGAAAAATGATGGGGAAAATTTTGGATTTTTATCCTATGGATTTTCTTAAATAAAAATTGATATTTTTAATATTTGCAAATTATGTTAAAGAATAGGAATGTTTATCTTATGGGATTTCCTGTACACACCCAGATTTGTGTCGTTCTTTTTGAGTTTTCTACAATATCTTCTTTTTACGAGATTCATGATAAAATTGCATCGATTTACGGGATGTGGCTCTCTTTTATCCTATAATTTTACAAGTTTGTTCGATTTTTTTTTTTATCTTTTCTCTCAGAGTCCTTTTTTACATGTTCTTTTACCCTTCTTTTCCAAGTTTATGCCAAATTAGTGTATTATTGTATTATTATAAAGAAATTTCTGAAGAAAAATGAGGTTACATGAGATTTGAAGATGGTGGTAATTGATAAGAAGATAGAGAACGTAACATTAGAAATCTTGAACCAGATGAACCTTGTTGTTTAATCATCGATTCCATTGATTATTTTGG
>Ga0228710_1012624_pt1 | contig 10409 bp, 9 predicted proteins | sample MedpolnodulmetaG_FD_177995 | JGI IMG/M metagenome (GOLD analysis project Ga0228710, IMG submission 177995) | Root nodule microbial communities from Medicago polymorpha collected in Santa Monica, California, United States - pink nodules | ecosystem: Host-associated > Plants > Roots > Nodule... | reverse complement strand
AGACATTTTTTTTTTCTTTTTTTTTTTTTTTTTTGTGTTTTGTGTTGTGTTGCTGGGTTGGTTTTAAAATGCTTATATTAGTTGGTAACGTGCAAGGAACATCAATGAGTTCTCTTGCTTCACCAATAAGTTTAGGTAGTTCTTCTAGAATGTCACATTCTGTTGTTAGAAGAGTTTCTCTTTCTAGTTCTAGAAGGAATTGTATAGGGAAAAAAAGATGGCATTGTGTTTCTTTGTCTGTTTGTAGATATTCAGTTACTACAACTGATTTTGTTGCTGACCAAGGAAATTCAGTTTCATCACTTGATTCTTCTAACAATGATGATAGTAGTAATAAAGGTGGTGGTGATAGTGGTGGTGGTGTTGGTGGTAGTTTTGTACTTAAACCTCCTCCTAAGCCTGTGTTGAAGTCCAATAATGACTCGATTTTAGTATCGAGTTCGGGTTTAGGGGGTTCGTCGAGGAATAGTGAGGGTGATGATGGTGTGGATGAGAGGAGTAAGGTGATTGAATCACTTGGTGAGGTTTTGGAGAAGGCGGAGAAGTTGGAGAATTCTAAGTTAGGGGGTGAGAGAAGTAATGGTTCGGTTAATAAACCGGCAAGACCAGTTATGAATGATAAACCTAAGGATGATAAACCGGTGATTTCATTACAGAAACATAAGGCAAAGACGTTGAAGAGTATTTGGCGTAAAGGGGATTCGGTTGCGACTGTGCAGAAGGTTGTGAAGGAAGTACCTAAGCCTAGTGTTAAGAGTAGTGAAGTTGGGGAATCTCAAATAGGGGGAAGGGAGAAGGTAACGTCTCAGTTGAGTGATCTTCAGCCTCTTTCGAGACCTCAACCGATGTTACAATCTAGGCCTTCGATTGCCCCGCCGCCACCGCCACCTGTTAAAAAACCCGTTATCTTGAAGGATGATAAAGGTCAAGGTGAAGCACCACCTGTTAAGTCTAAAGAAAGGAAGGGCCCTATCTTGATTGATAAGCATGCTTCAAAGAAACCGGCAGTTGACCCTGCGATTGCTCGAACGGTTTTAGCTCCTACGAAACCAGGGAAGGCCCCTCCCCAAGGAAGGTATAAAGATGATTACCGGAAGAAAGGTGCATCATCTGGGGAAGGAGGACCAAGAAGACGAATGGTGGTGAACAAAGATGGTATTCCTGACGAGGATACTTCGGAACTCAATGGCTCTATTCCCGGCACTGCAAGAAAAGGACGAAAATGGAGTAAAGCAAGTCGTAAGGCGGTACGACTTCAGGCTGCCAGGGATGCTGCTCCTGTAAAGGTTGAAATTCTAGAGGTCAGCGATAGTGGTATGCTGGTGGAGGAGTTGGCGTACAATTTGGCGATTACTGAAGGTGATATCCTCGGCTCTCTGTACTCCAAGGGAGTTAAGCCAGATGGAGTGCAAACTCTAGACAAAGATATGGTGAAGATGATTTGTAAAGATTATGATGTGGAAGTCATAGATGCCGATCCTTTCAAAGTTGAAGGATTAGTGAAGAGAAGGGAAATTCTCGAAGAAGAAGACCTTGACAAACTCAAAGACAGGCCTCCTGTTATTACTATCATGGGCCATGTTGATCACGGCAAGGCAAGTGATATCACTATGTATTGTTACTTGGTCTCTGATTTATTTTTTCTGACATTTCTCCATGTGCTGATATTTGTTGGTGTTATGTTATCATTTGGCAGACAACTCTTTTGGATCATATACGAAAGACTAAGGTATATGGTGAATTATGTTATTGGTTAGGCTTCATCTAGGCTCATATGGCATTCGCATTCAATTTAAACTTGATGCACCAAATGTAACAGGTAGCTGCTTCTGAAGCTGGTGGGATCACACAGGGAATTGGGGCTTATAAAGTGCAAGTACCTGTTGATGGAAAAACGTTGCCGTGTGTTTTTCTCGACACTCCTGGGCACGAGGTATGCTTGGTTTTGATAAAAGAAAAAACTTATTTCTAACTTATTTCCTTTTGAATATGCAAAACTGCTTGTACATTTCATTCATTGAATCCTGTTGGTACCTTAATCCGTGAGTGTGATGGCTTTCTCATTATGCAAGTGTATAGTTTTTAGCTGAACTATTAACCACATTACTGTAGTAACCCAACTTTGCACTTCTCTTTCCTATATCTGATATCGTCCATGAGGTAGTGGTAAGAGATTGACCTTGTAACCTCAAGGGACGGTTGTAAAATGGCTATTGATGTTACTTTATTAGTAATAATTTCCTATATCTGATATCTATTATATATGATCCTGTAGGCATTTGGGGCAATGAGAGCCCGTGGAGCAAGCGTAACAGACATTTGTATTATTGTTGTGGCTGCTGATGATGGTATTCGTCCTCAAACAAATGAAGCTATAGCTCATGCCAAAGCAGCAGGAGTACCCATTATAATTGCTATAAACAAGGTAGGCCAACATATGTCTCCAACCCCAATTTTCAATGCTTATGATTCAGTGTTATCAATAGCAGTTTGTTCAAATTTTGTTGTGTTATAGGGCCGCGAGTTCAAATTTTGTTGTGTTATAGGGCCGCGAGTTCAAATTTTGTTGTGCTATAGGGCCGCGATAGTGACTATTTGACAACATTTTGTACTGAACGGCATATCACAGAACAACATCAATTTGTTTAAACTCCACTATGCTATAGGGCTTTGACAACACTTATGATTTACTTGGTGATGGCATGAGGAATTGTTGACACGCTTATTTATTTGTTTGAAATAGATAGATAAAGATGGAGCAAATCCAGACCGAGTTATGCAAGAGCTTTCTTCAATTGGTTTGATGCCGGAAGACTGGGGCGGTGACATCCCGATGGTTCAGGTTTATATTTCTTATTTTCTTGTTCGTGCTCATATTTTGTTTTGGTTCTGTAACTTTTAGGAAGTTATATTTCACTTTCTTTCTCTCTCATCAACAGATAAGTGCTCTTCAAGGGAAAAATGTTGACGATCTTTTGGAAACTGTTATGCTTGTTGCCGAGGTAACATGTTTACTGTTGTTGTTAAAGCTAGTTTAACTCATTTAACCCTCAGACTACTCTATTGCTTCATCTGATGTTATCCATTCTGACCTAAGCATTTCACGTATAGTTGCAAGAACTGAAAGCTAATCCTGATAGAAGTGCGAAGGGCACAGTCATTGAGGCAGGCATGGATAAATCAAAAGGACCATTTGCCACATTTATTGTGCAGAATGGGTCACTTAGAAGGGGAGATATTGTAGTTTGTGGAGGAGCTTTCGGAAAGGTATGTGTATATACGTAAAGTTAAAGTTCAATGTTTAATGATTTTAGCTTTTGGTAATTCAATTCTGAGCTACCTGCTTTACTATCCCCTGAATCGATTAACATCTTTTATTACTTCCTTCAGGTGCGGGCTTTATTCGATGATGGTGGAAAGCGTGTCGATGTAGCTACACCTTCTATACCTGTACAGGTTTGTAAATTCCCAGCATAAAACGTTACTACTTTTTTGTTTCCCTGAGCATTTTGCAGTGGTGAAAAGTGAAACATATTTTTGGACTTCAAATTTTCACAGTTACCATCTGTTTGTCATTTAAGAGCCATGCACATTTTGAGGTTCTGAATAGATGCTAAAAGTTATCCTCAATCAAAATTTTCTTATCGTTCTTATGTGCATCACTGCAGGTTATTGGATTGAATAATGTTCCAGTTGCTGGTGATGTATTTGAGGTAGTTGAATCCCTTGATACTGCACGTGAAAAGGCAGAGTCCCGTGTTATGTCATTGCGAGATGAGCGTATTTCAGCAAAGGCAGGAGATGGCAAGGTCACCCTTTCTTCATTAGCTTCTGCAGTTTCGTCAGGAAAGCTTTCTGGACTAGACTTGCACCAACTGAATATTATTTTGAAGGTTGATCTTCAGGTATGGTCACTGCTTCCACTGTTGAATTTCTACATCATCTTGTTGATGTTCAATATCTGGTTTAACTTACTGATGACTTCTCCGGTGATACTGTGGTGTTATTTTTCTATATAGTTGATCACAGACATAAGATCATAATTCACGTGATAGCGGAAAGGAAATAGTAAATACAATTTAAAAGATTTAATGATAAATTTAGTATTGGGAAGAGGCCTTTTAAGCTTATCAAGTTATTGGGAAGGGAAAAAGTAGTTAATAATTGAATATAATAGATGACATGCATAATTGTTATATTATGTAATTCTTCATTTTTTTCAAAATCTATATTGATAGTGTCATAGTTATTTTTTGATGAAATAGTGCTATAGTTGATATTAGAGAATATAGGTTTAAATACATTTTTGAGTTATGCAAATATACCACTTTTTGCTTTTAGTCATTGTAAAAAATATTTTTTGTTTTTACTCCTTGCAAACATGCTTTTTTTTCTCTTCATTCTTTTGGTCCTTGTTGGTTTTTTGGTCCCTATAAAATTTGTTCATCTTGGAATTTGCCCTTGTAATGTGTGTAATGTTCATTTTAGTCCTTATGTACTTGGTATTTGAGGGACTAAAATCAAATATTCTACATATTACAAAGATCAATTCCAACATAAAAACATTTTTGTGGGACTAAAAGAAGCAACAACAACCAAAAGCAAAAAAGAGTATTCGCAAGGATTAAAAGCAAAACAATTTTTTGCATGACCAAAAGCAAAAATTTGTATCTTGTAGGGACCAAAAACATTTAAACCTAATATATTTTATGAACTAAAATCATGTATCTATGAAGTATGCCCCTCTCACATAGCACATTTATCAAGTAGGCTACCACATGCTTATAGCAAAAAGTAGCATTCTACTATTGTATTGTATATTTGTATTGTACATTTTACTAAATATCTACTACTTCAATATGTTTTATTAATCATCACTGTAGTTATTACTTCACCTGGAATTAAATTTCATTATTCTTGGTCATGACTAGGGTTCCATTGAAGCCGTCAAACAAGCTCTGCAGGTGCTACCACAAGATAATGTCACACTGAAGTTTTTGATGGAGACAACAGGTGATGTAAGCACAAGTGATGTTGACCTTGCGGCTGCAAGCAAAGCTATTATTTTTGGATTTAATGTCAAAGCACCAGGCTCTGTGAAAAGCTATGCAGATAATAAAGCTGTTGAGATAAGATTATATAGAGTTATTTATGAATTAATTGATGATGTACGAAAAGCAATGGAAGGGCTCCTAGATTCTGTTGAGGTAAATTAACACATCTTTTAATCTGTAAACCCTTGGCATAAATTATGCATATGTATACATCTGTAATTGCACTTGATGAATACTCTTGTATTCTTTTTGAACTTATAAGTTACTGATGGTTATGCTGCAATTCTTACTGCTATCTTTTTGCAGGACCAAGTACCAATTGGCTCAGCAGAAATACGAGCCATATTCAGCAGTGGTAGCGGTCGTGTTGCCGGATGTATGGTTACAGAGGGAAAGGTTACAAAAGGCTGTGGCATTCGAGTCACGCGGAAGGGAAAAATAGTTCACGTTGGAGTTCTTGATTCTTTGAGACGGGTGAAGGAGATTGTTAAAGAGGTATGGCTCTGCTTCTAGTTTTATTTCACATTTTTACTGTTCATGTAAAAGGACATCTTTGCAATAGTTGGATGGTGCGAGTATGAAAAATTTTGAGATTAATTTTTAAGAATTTCCTAAACATGAATCTACTTATTGTTCATTTTCATTTGTAGTTGGCTATTATGAATGGGGACATGGTTTTTTTTATTGGTTTTTAATTTTTAATCAGAAATAAGCATTTTTAAGGTCATAGAATTGGTGAATAGGGACACCGGCTTGTTTGGTGAATGCTACCTCCCACTTATAACCACTATTCGGGTCATATCAATCTCCAATGTGTGGCTTTTAATACATCCTGCTCATCCTTTGGATTGGACAACTGAAACGTGACTCAGGCGGTCCGATAACGAGTGACTTTACTAATCTAGGATAGACTTTGATACCATCTTAGAATATAGATTGACCCTAATTCAACCTTACATAACCATGTGTAAGGTGAGAGCTTCCTCCCTCTCATAACTACTATTTCAACCATATTATTTTTCAACGTACGATGCTCAACATAGGGAATGCTCTGGGGATAGGCCCAGGGGATTCTGAAAGTAGATTTCTTTTGCATCCATTTATAAAATTTACATTGTCAATGAAATATATGATCCCAGCCATTTGAAGGATTATTTCAACGTTTGGTTGAACAAACCCCTTTCCCCAAAGGGGTATTATAGGATCTTTGAGGCCAAGTGTCGGCTTGGGATTTTTCTACAATAAACCATACATATACAATATCCTCCGTCACATGACATGGCTTTGAGGAATTGTTGGATGTTGCACATTTTGTAATTAGAATATGTAATAGTTTTTTCTTTCTTTCTTGCTGCATTAGAATAGTTGACCTTTGCTTGTGGGGCTGTTTTAGTTTTTGGCTATGGTTGCTCTTTCTCTATTAATTCCCTGTATGGAGAAACTACTTAATTAAATGCTTATAGCATAAAAACTTATCTTATGTCTTTATTTTCATGAGCTATAGACGGTTTTCATATGCTATCCTAGAGAGTTTATGGAAATAAGTTGAAAAAGTAAAAACAACTTATAGATATGTTTCTAAAAAAAAGAGAAGAAAATGGCAGCCCGGTGCACTAAAGCTCCCGCACACAGGGTCCGGGAAGTGGTCCCGCCATTTTGGTACCCTTATCCTGTTTTTTACACAAGAGGTTGTTTTCAGGACTTGAACTCGTGACCTTTCAGTCACGTGACAACAACTTTACCGTTGCGCCAAAGCTCCTCCTTTAGAGTGAATCCAAGCAGAGCCTTAATAGTTGTGAACCCAAGAGACCCTCAATAGTGTGTGTGTGTGTTACTTCTCCATGCTAATGTAGTTACTGCCTGAACACACATTGAATGTCTTTTACTTGTGAACAGGTAAATGCTGGTCTTGAGTGTGGACTTGCGTTAGAAGACTATGATGATTGGGAAGAGGGCGACATTCTTGAAGCCTTCAACACAGTTGAGAAGAGAAGAACCCTTGAAGAGGCCTCAGCATCAATGGCAGCTGCTGTGGAGGGAGTAGGATCTTAAATTATAGAATAAACAATGATGTGACATCATGATGAGAATGGTTCCTATCTTGGGAAAAGAAAGTAACAATTCCCACATCATAATATTTTTGTTGAAGGTGGGGCAGCTGAAGATCTAAGTTAAAAAATGATTTGTTCCATTGCTTGTTGTAGAAATGTATATATCAAAGTAAATTAGTTTCAGCTCTTCTGTAAAGAGGGAAAAAAAAGTTTCAATGCCTTGACCTAGAAATACTTGTAACACCACCACATATAAGACAAGGAAAGAAAGAACTGCATTGTTTATTTTCTTCTTCATTTTTTGCATGATGCTCTTAATTAATGGATGCATCATCTTATTTTTGATAAAAAAAAGAGAAAAATTGATGCATCATTTTACTTGAAATTTGTGTTTCTACTCTGCTTTGTTCTTGTTAGAGAGTATAGCTTAGGCATATTAGAAAATGTATATAGACTTAGTTTTAGCTATACTTTATCTTGTTTTGCAAGTTGTTTGGTCCTAATAGGAAGAACAAGATTTGTTGTTGTGCATGTGGATTTTGTCCATAATCTCTGCTTCTTTACGATTGAGATTTTTTCTTCGTTGAAATTTCTGGCAGGTATGGGATAAAGTTCATATCTATTGCTTTACACAAATGAAAACGCGTTTGCGACAACTTAGATATGAACTTCGTCAATTTCCAAAGGATTTTCGCACTATTGCAAAGTTTACTACACAAATTCGTGCGATCTATGATGTGATCATGTCTATTGGAGATCTAATCTCACATCGTGATCTCATAGATGTAGTTATTGAAGCACTTTCTGAATAATTCAATCCAATTGTTGCTAGTGTTAATAGCAAATCTGAAATTGTTTCCCTTGATGAGTTTGAGTCATTGCTATCTCAAGAAGCTCACAATGAGAAGTTCAAGAAAGCTTCATTGCATATCTAGTTTCCATTAACCTAACTCAGAATTCTAATTATGTTACTCAAGTTAAACCTTCAAATTCGCAGTTACCTAACTGTTTCGAGTTGAACCCTAATGTCAATCCAAATGCGAATGGAACCAATCAATTTCCTAACCTTTTATTTGGAGGTAGAGGTGATTAATTGCGGTAGAGGGCTAGAGGCTACTGTGGTGGTCGATTTAGAGTCTGCTTGTTTGATCTAAATAATTTAATTAAGTGAGCAATTTGTTTGATCTAAATTCTAAAGTATATAAAAAAATAATTATTTCTAAAATTTATGAGGAGACTAGATGTTTGTTGTTTGAATTCATATAATTTTTTATTATAATAATTTTTCTATGATTGGGACAGGACAATTATGACCAGGACAATTATGACCAAATCATGCATTAAATCTTTACTCTCTCTTTTCTTTTTAAGTGTCGTTTAACTACATATTTGACATTCTTGTTTAACTGTCGTTTTGATAATTTAAGGGTACAACCTGTCAATATATCATTTCTCAATTACTTTTACTTACTTCTTTTTTTATTTTATTTTATAAATAAAACTAGTTAACTCTATCTATTTGAAAAACTCAAGTTTATTATTATTTTTTAAACAAAGTTTAGGTCAGCTAATGGTTAATAAAGGAGACCGGTTATGACGCGGCATGTCCCTTCGATTTTTTGATCATCAATTTGCTTCCCGACTCATTTTGTTGTGGTGGCCGGGGTTTGAACCTCAAACCTTGCATAAATTATGCACTGTCCTTACCAGCTGAGCTAAGTTCACGGGGACTTACTCCCAACTCTACTAAACTGTTTGGAAGGTTGCAATGCTTAATAATTAATTATTAAAGAAAATGGAATGATAAATGACTTGTTTGTCTTGTAGAAAAAAGTGACCTTGTTTATCAAGGGTTGCAATGGATGATTAACAACAATTTCAATATGGCACAAGTGACTTTGAAATAAGACACACCCCAACTTTTCAACTACAGTGAAATAAAACACACTCCAACGGTTTTTAACTTACATCCTATGTAGCATAATTTCGGGGAAGACAATCAACATTTCATTTTAACCATCAATCAATATTTTAATATTCTTCCATCAACGATGCTAAAAAAAAATAAAAAAATCATTAAACAATAATAAAAAAAATTCATCCATCAGCACCAAATATTAAACAAAATGCTTATTGATTTGATTGCTTATAACTTTTAAACAATTGAACAAAACATGTGAAGATCGATCGAGAGATGTTGCATACATGTGTCCTAAATAAATTTCACTAGTAACTGTGTAGCCTCAACAAAGAATATAAATATTTTCTTTGATCGTTTAGATTGGAATTGAAACCTACCTAAAATCATGTTTTAGGGTCGGTTTATTCAATATTGATACAAATACACAATTTTGGATTAATAGGAGAGTTGTTACAAATAGCAACGGCAGAAGAGCATCATGCATGCATCAAATACAATGTTACCTTAATTTCTTGTTGGATGAGTTCTGGAGGAATAAAAAATGTTTATTCATATGAAAACAAATGATTGAGGAGCCAAATGAACTGGACATGTATGCAATCATTTGCATTTGCCTGCATTTCTAGACGAAGATTATAGTTTCAAACACATGTTTGGGTCACCCTCTTGACGTGAAAGTCTTATGGTTCATTAATAAAATTGGTTATGATTAACCTGAACCAGCCAAAAGTGGCCTAAATAATTACTCACTTTTTTCTTTTTTAAATGTCATTTGAGTATGGATTTATCATTCATATTTGACTGTCGATTTGATAATTTAAGGATACATTTTGTCAATTATACATTTTCTCACATACTCTTACTTTTTTTTATTAAAACTAATTAATGCTATTTGGAAAACTCAAATTTGTTCTTTTTTTTAATAAAGTTTGTTATTTTGTTATCTGTAAATTTAAACAAAATTTTGATACATATAATAATGATTTCATGAAGAGTTGAAATTCTATTAAATAAGATGAGTAACATTGTTAAATATTTAAATGCAAAATAAAAGAATAATTATGATTGAAAATATATAATAATATATATGCAACAAAAAAAAAGAAGGAATTTGTTGGAGAGTGGGAGAGTAAATAACAATTCTTTGTTACGAGAGAGATAAATAACACATTTGTAATATCCCGCTCGTCAGTGTCGGAATTTTATCAGTCGAAGGTGTACCAGAGAACATGTTCATGAGACTCACTACGGTAAGGGATGGTTTACGATGCGATACTAGTTGAGCAGGGGTTAATCATCAGTGTCGGTACAAACACGTTTAAGACGAAGGGCATTTTGGTAATTGCACCGAGGGAGTATATAAGTATGTTGGAGCCAAAATTG
>Ga0228710_1012623_pt1 | contig 10409 bp, 12 predicted proteins | sample MedpolnodulmetaG_FD_177995 | JGI IMG/M metagenome (GOLD analysis project Ga0228710, IMG submission 177995) | Root nodule microbial communities from Medicago polymorpha collected in Santa Monica, California, United States - pink nodules | ecosystem: Host-associated > Plants > Roots > Nodule... | reverse complement strand
TTGTTAGACTAACATTTACCAAGAACCTTCTTGAGTATACATACTTATTTAAGTTGCAGGACAAAATTTTAAAAGGGTCACAATTCAAACCCCCCCTTTCTTGTGACTATTTCTTCCACTTCAGTCAATTCTTTGGGAGAAGTTTGACATGCCCATAAAGCCTCATCAAGGACTTTATGCCAATTCTTGGGTTTCCTCTTAGTTTTCCTTTCGATTATGGAAATAATGTTTTTATTTGCCGCTTCGACCTGACCATTTACTTGGGCATAATATGGTGTTGAAGTCAACAAATTATAACCTGTATCTTCTGCAAATTTCACCATATTTTGACCTATAAACACAAATCCTTGGTCTGTAGTGATAGTTTCTGGAATGCCAAATCTATAAATGATATATTTCTGGATGAAATCTATTACTACTTCTTGAGTGACATTAGGTAGTGGGATTGCATCTACCCATTTGGTAAAATAGTCTATTCCTACTAGGATATATCTGTGATCTTTCGATGATTTAGGTTTAATTTCTCCGATCACATCTAAAGCCCAACCTCTAAATGGCCAAGGTTTAACTATCGAATGCAATTCACTTGCCGGCACACGTTGGATCCCAGCATGCTTTTGGCATTCTTGGCAACCTTTTGCAAAATATATACAGTCTTTTAGCATAGTTGACCAATATACCCCTTGTTGAAATAATAACCATTTCATTTTATGGCCTGCTTGATGTGTTCCACATGCTCCACTATGAGTGCTGGAGACAGCCAAATATGCTTCCGTTTCTCCACGACTTTTGAGCAGAATTCCTTCTGGAGTCTTTTTGAACAATTCGTTCCCCACAATCACATAACTCAAAGCTCTATTTTTTTTTTCGACAAGTTGTCCCATCAGGATTTTCCAGATAATTAACTATTGGCTTTCGCCAATCATCATTAGTTAAATTGTTAATGACAAAAACTTCGACCAAATTCGTACCTTTTGCGTGTTTATCTACTGTTTCTGCCCCCCCAAGTTTTGGTATTAACAATTTCTTAGAAGGCACTTCCTTCGAACTACGCTTATTCTTGATTTCGATCGGTTCTTGCATCCTTTCTTTCGAAACTCTGTATCCTGAAGCGATATGGGCTAAATCATTCGCTTCTTGATTCTCTACTCGGGGAATATGTTGTATTTCCACATGGGTGAAATGTTTAAGTAATGCATTTGCAGCAACGAAATACACGATTAGGTTTTCTTTAGCGCACTTGTATTCCTTTCTTAATTGTTTTAGCACTAACTCTAAGTCACCTTTTATCTCAACACATTTCGCCCCCAGTTCGAGCAAAATCTCCAACCCAGTTATTAAGGCTTCATACTTAGCCTCGTTATTAGAACAAAACTGGTTAAGTCAAAACTTAAACTTTGTTAATATGTTCTTTGGCGAAATGATCATAATCCCAATCCCAGTGCCATTTTTAGGGCTGGATCCATCGAAATACAACTTCCAAGGTTGGTTATCAACAATACTTGGCAATGGCTCTGCTATCGAATGATCAACAATAAAATCATCAACGATTTGGCCTTTAATAGACTTCAATGATTGATAAGTCAATGAAAATTCTGTAAGTGCTAAGGCCAATTTACCAACTCTATTATGTAAAATTGGTTTTGATAACATGTGTTTAATTATATCGAAATGAGAGTAGACATAAACATCAAAGGGTTTTATATAATGTTTGAGCTTTGTACAAGAGAAATACAAACAAAGGCACAACTTTTCACTTGGATGGTACCTTGTTTCTGTATCATTTAACACCGTACTAAGATAATAAACGGCCCTTTCTACGCCATTTTTATCCTCTTGCGCTAACATACTCCCTATGGTATATTCGGACGCTGCTATGTACAATTTCATACCCCTATTCTTAAGAAGAGGGGAAAGGATAAGAGGGTTAGTCAAATATGACTTAATTTAATCAAAGGCCTTTTGATGCTCTGGTTCCCATTTGAATACATCTTCTTTCTTTAGACGAAGTAATGGCGAAAAAGCTTGTGTTTTGCCACTTAGATTCGATATAAATCTTATGAGAAAGTTGATTTTTCCCAACAACGACTGCAACTCTTTCTTTGTCGAAGGGGCGTTAGTTTTCATAATCGCCCTGGTTTTGTTTTGATTGATTTCAATTCCTTTTTTATGCACAACAAAACCTAAAAAATCACCTGCACAAACATCAAATGCACATTTTAGTGGATTCATTTTCAATCCATATTGTCTCATCCTTTCGAATGATTGTCTAAGGTGATTCAAATGATCCTCCTCTGAGGATGACTTCACTACAATATCATCAATGTAGACTTGCATAAACTTTTCTATGAAGTCATGAAACATCGAATTCATTGCTCTTTGGTATGTAGCGCCAACATTTTTCAGGCCAAATGGCATAACTAGCCATTCATAGCAGCCTAAAGCTCCTGGGTATTGAAATGCAGTTTTGGACACATCTTCTTCAGCAATAAAGATTTGATTATAGCCTGAATAACCATCAAGCATACTTAAATATTCAAATCCTGCTGCCGAGTCAACTAGCATTTCTGCCACTGGCATAGGGTATTCATCTTTGGGAGTAGCATAATTTAAATCCCTAAAATCAATACAGACTCTAATAGTTCCATTTTTCCTTTTAACGGGAACTATGTTTGCCAATCAATCTACATACCTTGCAGTTCTGATGAACTTGCTCTTCAAGAGTCTTTTGATCTCTTCTTTGATTTTTGACAGAATTTGTGGCGCAAACCTTCTTGGAATCTTCTTCACTGGCTTTTTGTCTGGTCAAATAGGTAGCTTTAATTCCACCATCTCCCGGCTTAAGCTAGGCATTTTACCGTAATCTCAAGCGAAGCAATCCTTGTATTCTTTTAAAAGAACCACAATTCGATTTTTGAACTCTTTGGTGATCTTTGCACTAACAAAGGTTGGCCTTTTGACATAGCCATCCCCTAAGTCCACTTCTTCCAGAGGATCTTGCGCCTTCATTTTTGTGGTGGATCCTAACGGGTCTTCTTCGAAACCCAAAGGCTCGTCATCGTATATGCAATCTAACCTTTGGTCGTCAACAAGGTCATCTTTGGTATCTTCTACTAAAGTCTCGACCACCTCTTTCTGTAGCATTTCGACCTCTTTAGCCGTATTTAGTTTATTTTCGGCCACATAGGCCGTAATCGTATCCTAAAAATTAGGCATGGATATAGTTCACTTATCTACATTCCAACCAGTTGGTGAGATCTTATATGCAGGACAAGTTGAAGTAAGGTTGTTAGTCATCTTCTTGTAAGATAAGGCTCTTATCCTAAGCATATTATCTTCCATTAAGGAAGTTTCTTCATGATCAACGACCACGTAGTCTTGATCCATAATTTCTCTTTCCCAAATGAAGCCAACATCTGGGTGGAGTTTCATTGAGCACATCTCATTTTCATGAACCTCATATTTAGGGCCAAGAGATATGCATGGAGGGATAGTAGCTAGCTGTTTATCGAAGTTTTTCTTGGTGATGTTGTTCACTTCAACAAAAAAATAACTTTGGTCAGCTTCGATATTTTCTACCAAACCATCTTCTCTCCATATAGCAAGTCTCTGATGTAGCGTCAAAGGCACTGCCCCCACACCATGGATCCATTCTCTACCCAGCAACACATTGAAGTTTGCTTTGGATGGGACCACCATGAACATAGTTGTTCTGCTGACGCTTCCCACTATCAATTCTACTTCAACAACACTAAGGGAATTACCAGTCGTTCCTTCATAGTTAGTGAGGACCACATTGTGGGGCTTCAAATCCGAATCAACAAGGCCAATCTTACTTAGGAAAGACTGTGGCAACAAATTTAAAGTAGCACCGCCATCCACAAGGACCTTATTTACTCCCACGCCGTTTATTTTGGCTTGGATGAACAAAGGTTTGAGATGATGTGTCATCGGAACGTCAGGCTTCTCGAAGACTGCATGTTGGTTTTTGACGCAACCATTGTTCATTACATAATAGCACAATGATTTGTGGTTAGCCATCTCCTTTGTGAAGTCAGTTTCGACTTCATTGACCTCTGATGTGACGTCATTGTAACGCCCTATTTTCTTATTTAATTATTTTTGGTTGGGTTTAGAGTCTTTTATATGACTTATGTGATTTATGTTGATTTATGACGTGATGTTGTGTATTAATATTTTATTAAGTGGCTTTATATTATTATTTAGAAGAATATGTTGGAAATTAGAATAGATAGACTTGGAGGGGCTGGTTTAGAAATAATTAAGAATAAGTGGGGTTAAGTAGAAAATCTGTTAAGTATATAAGGAAGAATAAGAGCCAGACAAATTAGGTTTTACAGAAGTATTTGGGAGATAGAGGAGAAGAGGAGAACCAAGAGAAGAGAGAACCTGTAGAGTCTTGCAATCACCAATCTAAGGTACGGGTGGGACTAATATTCTCTAATCTTAAGTGGTATATTTCTGAAATTGAATTTAGCATGTAGTTTAGTTGTTCTTCATGAGAATTTGAGAATTAGGGTTAAGAATCGGATTTTGAAGGTAGAACTTGTAGAATTGGATGTTAAGAGTGTAGAAAGTTTGTAGGATTCATAGATAATTGATGTTCAGACTGTAGAATGATCATAGGTTGAGTTTCCTATCAGTTTTGGAATTGGGGTTGATGAAAATTGGGTTTTTGGGGTTAAAAATCGCACTTCCCGACAGAAAACCTGTTATGTTTGCCACCGCGAGTAGACTGCTCGCCACCGCGAGCTAGGTGTAACAGAGAGCAGTGTTTCCTCGCTACCCACTCGCCACGGCGAGTAACTGTGTAACAGAGAGCAGTGTTTGCTCGCCACGGCGAGTAACATAGTAGTGATGTACCTTTTTCACGTTCTTGTGTTGTATTCATGCATTTCTGTTTGAATTAGCCTTTAGCGCATACCTGAAAACTTTAGGTGATATTATCAGTTACTCAGATGGTTTGTTTGGCAAGAGTAACATGACCTATAAATTGATATATGAATGTACACATTGATGGTCTATTATATGAATAACTTGTTGATGAAATATTACATGAAGGTATGTATATATGTTGATGAATTATTATATGCATGCTTATGTTGAAATAAATGATGAATATTTATGAGATTATAATGTTGATGTTGTCATATTGTTGTTGATGTCGTCAAGTCGTCGATGTCATACGTTGTTGTTGATTAAGTTGTTGAGTCCATGCATACTCATATAAAGTTGGGGGCTTGATGCCTTGTTGAATGTTAATCATTGATATCACGTTGATTTGAGAGCCTATGCTCCACACGTTGATTTAGGAGTTGATGCTCCACACGTTGATTTTAGGAGTTTATGCTCCACACGTTGCTTTAAGAGCCATTGCTCTACACGTTGAATTGAGAGCTTATGCTCTAACACGTTGATTGGTACCACATGCATATTGCATAGTCAAGTTGTTGTCGTGTGGTTGCATTGTCGTCGTTGTTGAGTTGTTGTTGTGGATTGTAAATGCTAAGTAGAGATAAATGAAACCTATGTGAATTATTATTGATAACAAGCATATGTGAACTATTATTGTTGTTAACTATTGTTGTTTAGGTTGTTAAATTCCGTTGATGAAATATATGCTCATTATTATTGAATGTGAAATCTCACCCCTTCTGTTTGAATGTTGCCTCTACGTGGGTAACGTGCAGATAACCAAGACTAGCTGGTGATGTGAGTTGACTCTCTCGTGCGTCGTCTTAGGGTCGCTCTGATACGTAACCTGATGGGGATTAATTGCTATCTTTTCCGCTGTTGCGTATTATTTTTTTGAAACCATGTTGTGGAACCATGTTGTCTTGAATTAATATTTGAATTAAGTTGTTTACGTTGAGGCCGTAGTGCCAAAGTTGTTGAATAATGAACTAAATTTTCCGCTGCGATGTTAAATGAATTTTGAGAAGGTTGATTTGAATAAATAGTAACTTTAATCTATTTATATTCTAAATGTAGTGTGGCATTCCGTTTTACGTTGAATACTCTGATTATTTGTATTATTTACATTGTTGGGAAAACGGGGTGATACAGTCATACTCAACTAGCAGTATCGACACAACATTGCAGACTATGTCGAGGCTAGGCTCGGAATCAGAAAAGTTTGAGGTCATTTCTTCATCTTCCTTTGGAAGATCTTTCTTTACGGTTGACAAAGGGGGAAAGATTCTTTCAATGGCTGGTTTCTTGACCATTTCGAAAACCGCCGCTTGCTTTTCCACGTCCTAATTGACATTAGTTATATCTTTCAAGGCGCTAGCCTTTTTCTGGCGTTGATATCTACGCCATTGTGTCTTGGTCATGGGGTGTTTCCCTTTGTAGTTGTTGTTGTAAGCATATTGGAAGGAATGTTGTGCCTCTTTCTGTTTAGGTGTTGTGACAATTCTCTTAACCCACTTAGTTGGTGGGGCAGAATGGCCAGATGTCTTTCCACCAGAAAAGACCCAAGTGTTTGTGGGCGACCTTGCTGGCGGATTGAATGTTCTCTTTTGGTTTCTGTTTGGATTTTCCTCTTTTGATTTCATCTTGTAGGCAATGCCCCTTTTATTGAAACCAAACTTTGGACGATTATCTACCCATCCACCTTTCCGTTTTGACTATGGTCGAAACCCTTCCATGGACTTTGCAGCTTCCTTACCAAAAATTGCGCTGCATCTGGGGCAAAGCACATCATTGGTATTGGAGATCTTGCATCTGTTGAGAAAATCGATAAGATCTTCCTCAGCCTTAGGGTATGCTACTCTCATTTTTTTCTGCAAATTGGTCTTCAACATCCTCTTGCAGTTTCTTTTTGGACATTGATGCTTCAACAGGATCTCCAGCATCCAATCCTTCAGAAATATCCACCATATTTATATCAACTATCTCAGCGTACATGGAATCAACTTTCTTTAGGGGATCAACATCAACTTGCCCTCTCTTTTTACAAAACCCTCTCTTTTTCCGTTGCTCTAAAGGAGGTATCTTTAGATTTTTAGGCACTAATATTATGTCATCAGAAACTAAAAGATCGAAGATTTCATTGCATTTAGAAACATCGAAAGTATATGTCTTAGGCGGGTATTTGTCATTCTTAGGTTATTTAGGATTTCATCCATTCGATGGCCTTAATAATTTACATGCATAAGGCAGCCCATCTTTTACAGTGCTAAATTAATCTTACTATCTTTGACAGTGCCTGATCCCCAATCAAATTCTGGATCACTGTCGCCCGTGTCTAGATAGGTTATTTTCTCTTTTTTAGGAAACCTATTTGTCCTAGCTTTCTCAGCCTTAAGTCTTTTGACCTGTCGGACTCTATCTGCCAATTGTGCCATATCTCTAAGGTATTGAGTATCCATATTCTTTCGAACGGACTAATCAAGGCCACCAGCAGCCGTTTCGACCAACTTATGCTCAAGCACTATAGTGAAACATCTAGCTTTAAGGAGTCGGAACCTATTCAGATAATCATCAATTGACTCGTGCGTTCTACGTCGAACACTGGCTAGTTCTTTCAAACTAGTTTTAGATTGACCCATGTAGAATTGCTCATGAAAAGCCTTTTCCAATTGGTTCCAACTAAAAATAGAATGCGGAGGCAATGTTGTAAACCATGTAAATGTGTTTTTCGTCAAAGAACTTAGAAAATACTTCATTTTCAAATTCTCATTATTTGCTATATCACCAGCCTCCATCAAATATCAAGCAATGTGTTCGACTGTTGACTCATTAGTTTCCCCAACAAACTTAGTGAATTTGGGGACTTTCCAATTTCTCGGCAATTCAGTCATTAATACGTATTCAGACAAAGCCGATGCAAAATTGGGCCTATGTAAACCCATGTTAAAACCATTATGGGCTAACAAGGCTTCAACCACATTTGCTATATTGTTTTGGCCCTCGTAATTATTTCAGTGAGCGTACATAACCACTTGGTCTGCATCTCGGTGCCTGTCTACCAATATTGGGACTCTCTTAGTCTCCTCCTAGGCCCTTGGTTGCAACACTTGTTGTTGTGCCACATTTCCGGGCATTTGGCCATCTGGCCTTTTTTGAGGGGTTTCTATTGCCCTTGTATTTTGATTATGAGGCATCTGTGTATTTCGCGCTGGAGGAGCGCCAAAGAAATTGGCAATCCGCTCCATTTGGGCAGACAACGCTTGATAACAATTATTGGTATCGCGAATTAACGGGTTAATAATCGTTCCAATTTGTTGCGTCACTTGATTGACCATTTCATGATTACTATCTTCCATTTGTTGCCTTAAGGCGACTAAGGAAGCGTTGGTCAACGATTGTTGGGGCATTCGAACAGGGATGCTCACCCCAGGGTCGAACAATTGTGGTAGTGACACATTCAAACTTGCTGAAAAAGTGGATGGATTCATATGCTTGCATCAAGGAAGATGGCATGCTATATGGCATAGTTCTATGGCTCATCACGCTAGGGTGTCAGAATCCTTGGGTCGATGCGTTTCCTATCGCTGGAATGGCCTGTGAAATTGGAGGGGTCATCGAGGCCGCTATGTGCGAAGGCGAAGACACATGCGCAGGACTGGTCAACCCCACTTGTGTTATCACCGCACCCGTACTACTTGATGGAATTGAATGTGTACCACTCGGCGAAACTGGTGGATTGGTCGCTGTGTCTGATGCGCTGGCGGCATTCAATGTTGTAGCAGTATGACTCGAAGGACGAGTCATTTCAGGAAGTTGTTTTTTACTTCTCAATCGCATACATAACACAAACCAACAGTATTGATCGAACAAATTTCAAAGAAGAAATTTTTTAAAACAAAAAGCACAAAGGGTCCCACTGGGCGTGCCAATTTGTTTATACTGACTTTTGGTAAACAACCGCTGGTTTAAAATTAATTACTTGCAAGATCAACCAGTAAATCTTAGAAATAAACCAGAAATTTGTGATTGTTCTTTAAGATAACTGTCGAATCTAACTTAATCAAATTTGTCGAAGTTACTTTCAACAAAAAAATAAAAAGGATTGCTTGAAATAAACAAGTAAATTGCAAAGATATTTAAGAAAACAAACTTAAATTGCATTGATTGAATGTAAATTGGTACACATGTTCATACATTTGCAACTTGTGACTCGTTTCTCTCTTGAATGCGGATAGTTTGAGTGTAAGTTTTGTGTATGATTGGATTGTGCCCTTTTTTCCCTTATGGAAAACTCCTATTTATACTAATAGAAATAACTACCTACATCAAGATTTGAAACTAAAACTGCCAAGAACGGGCAACATATATCCGTTCGAATTAAATTTCAAACAATTATGTTTAGAAATATCTGTTGCTTGACCTTATCCAAAAAACGAACTGCTTCTTCGATATTTTTCACCTTGTCGAACTGAAATCCACACTTCGAGTATTTCCAGCAAGCCCAACCTTCGATAAAAACATATTGTTCCTTTATAAGGCCAACATTGGTTTGACTACATTTAAGTTAGCCTTAAAATTTATAGGCTAACACCTCCCTATCCTCTTTACTTTTTACTATTGCATGTGATCAATTGAATAATTGTTAGGATAACTGCTTTTATTGACCTAAGTTGTTTTTCATTGAAAAATAATCTAATTCATTGAATTAGGTTTCAAATAATTTGCTTAGATCAATTGATTGCAAAATCTATTCAATTCTTCAATTTTACATGTATTGTGTTTTCGATTTGATAGCTTAGTAATTTTGTTCATATAGGTTTGGTTAGAAATTGTTATAAGTTTTGTACATTGCTCAAGGTTGATTACAGTTTGATTGTATAATAAGATTTGTATCGTGAATCTCTCAATTCTAAGATTAAATCTTATTGCACATATATTTGTCTTTTTGATTCGTTGTTTGTGATTGTTCGAGCACGATTCCAATAGTCAATTTCGTTAAAATTGGTTTTTATTAAAACTCCGGAAAAACTTTTCTAAAAGCTATTCACTCTGTTGGAACAAAGGGTGTTTCACAAGTCACCTATTGAGTTTTGACAATAACAAGGTATTAAAAATAATCAATTGGATATGCTAAACAATTTTTTCAAAATGTACATGATCCATAATCAAAGTACTATTCATAAAGATTCTGATTGAACAAGTTCAAGAGCAAAGGAATTTTATTTGAAGCTTAGAGCATCTGGAAGAATGAGTCTGAAGAACTGCGACTGAAGAATGCGTGTGAAGAAACAAGTCTGAAGAAGAGCTCCTGAAGACACGTCATCAGAAGCAAGGTCATCAGAAGCATTGGTCATCAGAAGCATATCTCGCCAGAAGCTACTTCACCAGAGTTGACAAAGGACATTGTACGAAGTGTACAGCCACGAACTCTGCAACCACCATCTCTGCAATCTTTGTCTCTACAACAAGACAAA
>Ga0228710_1012622_pt1 | contig 10410 bp, 5 predicted proteins | sample MedpolnodulmetaG_FD_177995 | JGI IMG/M metagenome (GOLD analysis project Ga0228710, IMG submission 177995) | Root nodule microbial communities from Medicago polymorpha collected in Santa Monica, California, United States - pink nodules | ecosystem: Host-associated > Plants > Roots > Nodule... | reverse complement strand
GAATTATTATATGAATGTATATATTGATGAATATGATGTTACATGATGTTGTTCATAATTGATGAATTATGAAATTATGATGCGAAGTCGTCGTTGTTGTCGTTACCACTGTTGTCGTCAATGTCGTTAAAGTTGTAAGTTGTTGTCGATGTCGTTGAAGTTGTTGGTCGCTGTTGCATTTGTTGCTGAGTCCAAGAATAATCATTCATATAAAGTTGGGGGCTTGATGCCCTGTTGAATGTATAAACATTCATATAAAGTTGGGGGCTTGATGCTCTGTTGAATGCTTGATCATTCATACCACGTTGAGAGCCTATGCTCTATAAGTTGAGAGTTTATGCTCTATAAGTTGGGGCTTAATGCCTTGATTGGTACCACATGCATAGTGCACTGTCAAGTTGATGTTGTTGTCGTTGCATTGTCGTTGATGTTGAGTTGTCGGTGTTGTCGTCGTATTGTCAAGTTGTAGAAATAATTAATGAGTTGTTATTGAGAAATTATGTGAAGCATTATCGTAGTTCAATTATTGTCGTTTATGTTGTCAAATTCTGTTGATGAACTATATGCTTATTATTATTGAATGTGAATCTCACCCCTTCTGTTTGAATGTTGCCTCTACGTCGGTAACGTGCAGATAACCAGGATTAACTGCTGTCGTGAGTTGACTCTCTCATGCGTCGTCTTAGGGTCGCTCTGATACGTAACAGGATGAGGATATTTGCATTGTTTTCCATTTGTTACGTATTATTCATGAACTATGTTGTTGAAACTATTTGAATTAGAATTTCATTAAAGTTGTTTACATTGAGGCCGTAGTGCCAATGTTGTTGAATAATGAATTAATTTTTCACTGCGATGTAATTGAATTTTGAGAAAGATGTTTTAATAAATAGTAATTTGTCTCTATTTATATTTTAATGTAGTGTGACATTCCATTTAATGTTGAATGCTCTGATTATATGTATTATTTACATTGTTGGAAAAACGGGGTGTTACAGCTGTTCCATAATTATTAATACAATTAAATTGATGATGATATTATTAGTTAAAAATAATGTCCACCAGTAAAATAAATGACTACTTAATTAACAAAATAAAAAACCACCAAGTATTGTTGCAGAATCATTTTCTCCTTCCTCTATATGCAATCTGATCCAAGGAAAGATGATTCTCACCTCAAAATTCATTCACAGTTGCACAAACTTTGCTTGCAAAGAAAGAAATAATAAAAGTATGCATAGGAAATAAAGGCTAACAACAGATTAAGGTTTTGAACGAAACAAAATTCAGATTAAGTTCAAAAAACATGACATTACACAACACAGTCTGAATCCTTAGATAATAGACCAAGAAAATGCGACAAAACTAAATAGGAAGACTGCCAAAATTGGTGTAAACATCTCAAACTAAAAAAAAAAAAACGCAAAAAGGATATTCCAATTCTCAAAAAAATATGCATATCGATAAAATGCATGTTAAATTAGAATATCAGTTAAGCAGTGGTATGAGAGGATGGTTGTAAGGTCACGTCCTTCCATTTGCAAAAATCAAAATATATGATTTTTCTGTTGTCTGTGTAATTTAACAAGGTTTAGTTTTTTTTTTTTTAGAGAAACACGGTTTAAGGTTTGCTATATATAGACGAATTTGCATGGAAATTAGGGTAGCCGAGTTTACATGGAAGTTAAGGTATTCTGTTTGTAAACGTATTTAATAAGTGTACAACAACTTGTCAAAAAAAAAGTCTACAGAAACAATAGATATATACAAACGATGACACAACAAGATAAGAATGAAAAACTCATCAGGGAGGAGAAATACTAAGGATTGCTGCATTTTGAGGGAATTTGTTAGGTTAAATATGTGTACTGTATTTTTAGATGAAATTTGTTAGGTTAAATTCCTGCTAACCTAATGCAGCATTTTAGAGAAAAATTATTAGGTTATAAATTGCTACATACCTAACAAAATTAATAAATAAGGATTTCCAACCTCTGGCTCCAAAGTATTGATGTTCATAACTTCAAAGTTATATCCAAAAACATTTTGAGCAAGTTCATTAGCAAATAAGTTCTTAGCTCTTTCAAAGTATTTTACAAGATTAGAACTCTCACACTTATTGTTTTTCTTTAATTTGCTTATGACCAATGAAGAACCCCCTCGAATTAATACAATTTGGCTTCGAACTCAATTAAGAATTTGAGTTACGCTATTAAAGCTTCTTATTCTGCTTCATTATTATAACCTTTTCTCAACAACTTATACATAAATTCGGTTCGATGTTCTTGTGGAGATATTTCGAGTATTCTAAATTTACATTATTTTGTTCGAAATTATCATCGTTGTCAACAAAATAAGTAGCTAGAAAATCCCTTCATTGCTCTTAATGGAACACACGTCAATGAGAATTTAGTTAAGGAAATTGCCCATTTCCCGGCTATATTGTGCAAAATAGGTTTCAATAACCTGTGCTTTATTATGCCATAATGAAAAGTTACAAACTTTGCACATGACTAATATTAAGCTATACATAACTTCTCGATAACATTGTACCTGATTTCTGCATAAACTAAAGTCCTACTTGGATAATAAATTACTATCTCGTTGTCATTTGAGTCCTACTTAAAGAACCAATTGTATTTATAACATGCACTACATTTGAGATCTAACATACCTTGCAGTTAGAATGATCATAGCTTCTATTAGTTTTTCGATCTATGATTTAATCGTTGTGATTACCTCAGGTGCAAATCTTCTTGATCCTTGGTTGATTGCATTTTTTCCAGACTTCAGAGGCAATCTTTGCACCACTAAAGTTCGATCTAACCCCGACATATTTTTGTAATCCAAGCAAAAAAAATCTTATACTCTTGAAGAATTTAGATGATTTCCTTCTTGAGTTGCCTAATAATGAACTAAAGTATGTAGGTTTGGGATTTTCATGATATTCGTCTTGAAGGTGAGAAAAACACACGAATGGGAGTTTGAATTGTGTTGGTTGCTTTTTGACTATACGTGGACCTCCTTTCAAGATATTGAATGCATACTTTTCAGCATTATATTTCTATATTTAGTTTTTTATGTGTTTCTTTAGAGATTAGCATATCGTTCATTGGATATTTGTGTACAAGTTAGCACTTCCTAATAAATTTATCCAATAAATTAATGAAATAGTGTCCACTATCCATTTTTTGTTCCATAACCAAATGTTTCAATGTAAAGAAACAAATAAATGTATCTAATTTTTTATTCTGTTATATGTTCATTCTTAATATTTTATTATGGATCAATTACACTCTCTTTGTCTCAGTTTAGTTGTCATGTTAACATTTTTTATATCTCAGTATAATTGTTACTTTATAATATCCACACTAATATACCCATATTTATTGAATTTCAACCCACTGAACTTCTCCATTAACTAAAATTAAAAAGGTTGAATTAATAAATAAGTAATACTAATTTTACGATTGAAATCAACCGAACTAATCATTTCCTTAAAAATCGCACACAACCCAAAAACGACGATTAAATTGAGACTGAGCGAGTAACTTATATTCTTCAATTTTTCTATTGTTTGATTGTTTATTTTCCTTCCTGCTTGTAGGGAAAAATAAAAAACATGACTCTTGTGGCCGAGTATACTATTTTCTCTGTTTCAAATTAGGTGTTTCTGAGTTTTACATGAATATTAAGAAAATGATTATTAGTGTTGATTTTAATGGTAAAGTATGTTTCATTTACTAAAACATTTTTATTAATTATAGTTAATAGAATAGTTTGATGATTGAAATAGAATAAATATTGAGTATTATGGTGGAAAAAAATTAATAAATATCATAATAAAAAGGACAAATAATTTGCGACAACGAAAAATGATAAAGATAACACTTAAAATGAGATAGAGGGATTTAGAATGGTAACCAAGCTATACTCGCAAGCTATACTCGCAATTCACAAGTAAGTTTTGTTGAGTTATTATTGATAATTATTTTAGTTTAAAGAAACAATTTTGAATATATCGATATGAATGTTTTTTATATTGGTTGGACTTTCGGTGTAAATTATCATGGTATTTTGTAACATTCTTTTTTGTTGTGAATGTGTGATTTTTCTTTGCACTTTTAGAACAAATTATAATGTAATATATATATATATGAATATTACACATGACTGAAGGTCAAGCGGACGCCAAGTTATACCGTTAATCTTTTGTAAATGATAAAACCAATCATCATAAACACGACATTTTTTAATTACTCAGATACTTGTAATAAACTACGTACATCTATTGTACATGACCATTATATCCAATTCTTTCTTTTCAAAAATGTATTGTATCTGTATGGATGTTCAAATAATATTTTTCTATAAAAATTTGCAATGATGACCACAAAAAATATCTCCTGTATTTTCCTATAAATAACAACCTCATTCATTTCAATGGTCAATCAAACAAAAACAAACCATTTCAGTTTTAATCATATACTCACAAGGTTATTATTTCTTTGGTAGTCGATCTTTCCTCTCTTTCTCATTAGTCTTGTTGTCCTATTATTATGATTAGGTTTGTAAGTTTTCACCTTTTTTGGACTCTTTTGTAATAGATTGGGATACTCTTTATATTGTTTTTAATTCGCTAGAATCTTTTAGCCTTTAAAAAAACATTATTCAAGACATGGGAATTATGTACTCACTAACGTTACTCCTGTTTAGAATGACAATGCTTACCACTCTAATGTTTGTTTTGAGACCACCGATAGAGGAGAAGCCACTACAACACAAGTCATTACAAATATACCAGTCTACTCTTCTGAAGCCAAAATTCATTAAAGCATCTTTTATTGACAATACAATACTATCACCACCACCAAGACCACCAAGGACTCATCCTGTCCCGGTGTTTCACTCTTCCAAGAAGACATGATTTAAAACACCACAAGAAAAATCACTTGCCCCAACCTATTATTAGTTCGCAGGAAAGAATTGGTATTTTTGTTGGTTTTAGCCGTTCATATGTTCATTTTATTAATAAATTTTTGTTTAACAAAAAAAGTAATATGTATATAGAATAAAAATCAGCATGGTATCACGTGCTCAATCCACTTAACATAAAAGTAAAAAAAATTTCTCATAAAATACAACACTTACCACTACTTAAGTGAGCAACATGACACATTTTGGTACATGCTAAAATGTAGTAGTTTGTCATATGAATTTTGTTGTTTTTATTAAGGGAAAAACTTGATAGTCCGACAGCATTGCTGACGAAAAACTACGACCATATAGGCACCGTGGGATGTACATTGGATTGCAATTTATTTTGACTTCAATTAATTTTGAAAATATTGTACAAGTACAACTACCCCATGATTCGTCTGTCAATTGTGCTTTGATTTCTCGCACCATATAACAATCCACTCTTATTAAATTTTCTTTCAAAATGATCTTTTAAGACATGAAGTATGATTTTCCGTTATTTGAATATAGGTTATATATTCAGGTGGATTCTAGGGTGATGGTTCAAGTAAGTCCCTCATTGGTGTATTACTAATTTTGACTTTTAGATTAAAAAGACACATGCAATTCACCTGTTCATTACCGCAATGGATATTATGTTCCGCTCTCTCTTTCCCACCAAACTTCATGCCTCTCTCACTGGTGTTTATGGTTACATTTTCTACAAATAAAAATGGGCTTTTTTCTTCTTCTATAAAACAGTTTTTTTTCCTCACTGTTTGCAAGTTGAGATTTACTTAACCAGTTGAATTAAAGAAAAACAATAAGAAGAACTTAAGAAGGTTAATAATATAGAGAGGAAATTAGAATACTGTGTGACATCTTAGGGGCCATGATTCACTCATGGATTAATTGTTTGATTTATCATTTATTATGATTCCATTTTTTTATGTTGAATAATTCTTGGATTTGATGATAAATATCAAATTATATTGTCATAAAAAATATGGAAATTATGAAGCAATTCTTGAATCTTAGCCATTTTATTTGAATCTGAACAATATCCTTGGTTTGTGGCGGTCGGTGGCTGGATTTTGGATTGAGGAATGTGAATCTGAAAAAATTGGGAGAGCTAAGAGGGAGAGAGAAGTTGGGGAAATGGATTGTGTGAGGAAAGATGTTCATGTTATCATTTTCTTTTCTTTTTCATCTAGACCTTAAATATATCTTGATGGTATACAAAAATGGTCCACTGATGAACCACTTAATTGATGGTTCACTCTAGACATCACCATATATTTATGCCTATGTGTAAGATCTCACCATTTCAGTAACAATATACTATTGATTTTTGGGAACATGGACCTCAATTTAAAAGGACCAGTTGCAGACCTTAGTGAGTTACTTTCTATAGCATGTCATTGTTTTTTTTCTTTCAAGGCTTAGTTTACACAAAAACAAACGTACCATGTGTTTCTACCAAAATATTCTTCAAACAATCCATTGTCAATTTGTTTCCCTGTTACATTTGTCATCCTCTATCTCTCCCTTTATGTGGTCAACAAGCTTATATTTGCTTGTGAGTGTTTCTATTTGCTACCAGGAGACTACTAGTAACTCTGAGCTATTTTATCATCAACAACAACCACAAAGCTTCAAATTTCAACCACAACCACTCAGGGTTGTCTTCAACATTATGGAGGCCATGTTTTAATTTGGGGTCTTCAGAATTTTCGATGTTGGAATTGGTATATGTATAAATTTAGACACTTAAAATTTGCATATACCTGAATTTAGATCCTTAAAATTAATATATATGCAAAAAGTTTAACACTTCAAAATTTGTATATGCAAGAATTTAGACTTATGCTCAAAATTTGACATTTATTGATATAATTAAACTCAAAATTAATAGAATTATATTCTTTTATATAAAAAAAACCATTATTTACATTTGAATAGAATGCAAGCGGGCAACAAGCTGCGTTGCTAGACCTTTTTGGATGGCAAAACCAATCATCGTGAATACAACATTCATGGACCTAGGAGACAAACATTGATATGCATGACCTTTTGAACTCTATGTAGAAATTCAACAGCCTCTGGTGTTAGGAAACCAAAAGTGTCAAAAGCATGATATAAAAGCATGTTGATTGTCAGAACACGCTTTCTCATGTTTGACCACTTTGCTTGACGCGGCTTTTAGAGCTGTCTGTCCTACGGTAACAGGTCCGACACCTAATCCCACAAGTGGTGAAACCTCAGTCAAGTCTACACAAACATGTTTTCCACCTACCAATCCGTACACCATCACATCCGCATGCCTGAGAGTTGATCTTCTATCTAGTGAGTCAGTCAGGAAGTTCACAGCCACCTCCTTCTTCACTGATATTCACGTCCGTCTGAATATATCAAAAAGTACATCCCTAACAAAGTCATGTCTGTACTTAAACCTGGGAAGCTCCTTACAATGAACGACATGCTCCCCAAAAGTATCCAAGCACGCCTTACGACAAACAGGGCACACCTCATCAATAGGAAATAGTGGAATCATAAGGTGATATCTAAGGATATTACGATACTCCACTGGTGACATATGATGACCTAACCCATCAATCGGAATAGCTAGAAGAAAATCTTGAGTGTGTGCTACTTGCAAACATCCAAAAATTGTCTTCTGTCTCGAGGTCATATCAAACTTAACTTCCATATTTCTATTTAATATCTTTTGGAAATTTTCGGCAAAAAAAATTGGATGCCCTCTGCAATAGGGCTGCTTGGGCAACCACTAATAAAAAAGGAACTCTGCTCTTTACACAAAAGTTTTTTCTCATTCTCAAATGAAATGACCGAAATACCCCTACACATGTTAACTCACGCTAATGTAAATGTCAACGTAAGTTATCACACACTGCGTGAGTTAACATGCGCTAGTGTTAATTTCAGTGAGAGTTAACTCACGTTGCCATTTGTACTAGCGTGAGTTAACTCATGTTCATAGCAGACATCTGTTACAGCATTAAATGCAATCAGTTACTGAACAGACTTTGAAAAAGTCTAGAATGGCCCGTAATCACGCCACATTCATAACTTAACCGAATTACGTCAGTTTAACAATATTATCAGATAATACGACATAATCGATCCAAATTACACAAAATCATCGTTTTTCTCACAATCACATAATAACCAATAAATGATCCAAACGGTCCAAATTACAGAAATTCGCCGGTAATGACCAATAATCACTTAAACACACTTAATGACACGTAAACGATCAAAATTACCCAAATTCATCGTTAAATTACATAAACATAATTTCATTAAAACTCAACAATACAGACACAAATTCGGAAAACATTACACTATTACACTTAAATAAATATTACACTTCAACGGATCGGACAAAAAGATACAAAGTGTTATCCTCAACCATTAACATAAACATGTAATCAACGTCACTATCATCTTTGAGAAGTTGTGGATAATACACGGTCTTCCAGAAGTCCTCTTCCTTATCCTCCCCCAAATCCAGGCCTGACATATTTACTATCACATCATGTGTTCTATGATTTGAACTAATATGGATAAAGAAGTGAATTCCACAAAGCCAAGAAGGCGGCCGGATAAATTTGGCGCTCAAAGAAGCATTTCAACCTAAACAGACAATTACATTTCTTTGAGTTCATGCCTTCAAGCTTCAGTTTCTTCCTCGTCTTAGGTGGCTTGTATTCACCACTACTTTCACATTGCATCGTCATGTATGGCGTTATTGTACTAGATTTATCTACAGAAATAGTAAATTCAGCCCTTGCCGCTTGTCGACGAACCCAACCAAGTAATTCTTCTCGATCTCTCCATCTTTCAATTGTTGTAAAAAATGACTCGGTGTTTACTTCAATAACACGAACACCGGTAGGTACTGGTTTAGGCTTTTCTTCAAAATTACCAGTAGGTACCGGTTTAGGTTTTACTTGGTTGTGACAAATGTGAGCTTGAAAGGGAATTTTCACTTTAAACTTCACATCTTTGGTTGGTTTGACATCGTCGGATGCTACGCTGGAACCTACGCCTACACCGAAAGCTTTGCTTTTGGCCGATTTTGGTTCAACGTCATCCTTCGCCATATTTTCAACCATATCACTCAATGTCTTCAATAAAAAAAATAACAAAGAAAAAATAAATAAATAACTTGTGCGGCAAGCAAAGAAAGGAATAAAAGTGGTGCAAAAATTCAAAAACTGGGCATCATAGTAGTGTGACTTAAGTCACGCTGGTGTTATCTACTTGCGTGAGTTAACTCACGCAGCACTTACAACTAGCGTGAGTTGACTCATGCTAAGCCCTATCATCTACTTGAAAAACTGACGAACCAACCAGTAAAACCAGAAAAATCGGATGAATTTTGGGGATACATTACCTGTTCTTTGATGCTTGATGAGCGTAGAAACTTGATTCTTGACGATTTGCAATGATTTGGAACGAAGAATTTGACCCAAAAATTTGCACTTTTGGGTTTTTGGAGGTGGAGGGAAAGAAAAAATAGAGTTGTGTGGTTGCCTGCTGGGTTTTGTTCGAAAATAGTACTCAGCGTGAGTTAACTCACGCTGCGTGACTTAAATCACGTAAAAGCAAAAGTGTCCTTTCACTTGGGAGCGAGCAAATTTCGTTAGGTAAAGAGCAGAATTCTAAACAAAGAACACCAAATAACATTAAAGAAGCGAAATTTTATCATAATTTTATTTTTCATTTTTCTTTATCTAAACAATGATTTTGATAATAATCCCACATCAAATAACAATGTTTTAACCAATAACTATTTTTTTAAGTGGTACTCTATGGTTTGAAAAGAAGATTGGGGAAATGGGTGCAACCAAAAATGGTGTTCCTAAAGAAAATGTGGAAGTGAAAGGAGATCTAATTAAGGAGAGAGAAAAGTTAAAGAGTTAATGTGATTAAATTAGCAAAATAAAATCAAAATTTCCAAAAGAAGAATGGTGTTCCTATAATGCGTCACTTATTGAGGTCCACTAAGGAGAGATGGCACAAGTCTACGCAATCAAGGGCAGTCTGCTTGTGCTGGAATTAGGGATGGGAATAGGCCAGGCCAGGCCAGGCTTTGATAGGCTTGAGCCTGGCCTACGAAATTTTTAGCAAGCTTAAGCCTGGCCTATGGCCTTTCATAGGCCTATTTTTTTGGCCTGGCCTGACCTATTTAAAAGCCTGGCCTGGCCTAGAAGCCTATGTACGGCCTACTTCATATTAAAGTCATAAAATATTCAATTTTCTCTACTTCTAAATAGGCCAAACTGGCCTCAAAGCCAATTTCACTGTAAGGCTTGTCTATTGCTATAAGGCTTTAAAAGCCTATTTCACTATAAGGCCTCAAAGCCTATTTAAAAAGTCTATTATTTGTGTTTTTTTCTTGATTTTTATGTTTAATATAAATTA
>Ga0228710_1012618_pt1 | contig 10414 bp, 8 predicted proteins | sample MedpolnodulmetaG_FD_177995 | JGI IMG/M metagenome (GOLD analysis project Ga0228710, IMG submission 177995) | Root nodule microbial communities from Medicago polymorpha collected in Santa Monica, California, United States - pink nodules | ecosystem: Host-associated > Plants > Roots > Nodule... | reverse complement strand
CCACTTAGGAAAAAGTCCCCAGTGAAGTCGCCATTTCTGTGCTCGTGATTTTTGGGTATCAATCCATTGATTGGTATTGCACCTTCAATCTTTGAACTTTCTACTTTTATTTTTGGGAAGGGAAAAAAGAGAGAAAAACCCTTAGAGATTAGGTCCGGGGGTTGGTTTCAAAAAGGGAAGGTTTGACGCACCCTAAGCGACTTCAGAGAACTAGTTGATGATCTAGTTGATGGATAATAGAGACACATGGAGAGGAGAATTCCTAAGCGACTTCAGAGAGAACCTCGATTGTCGAGAGTTAGTGCGAAACCTTTTATAACTTAGGCTTTTCACCTAGCAGATGTCATAAAGTTGCATGAGTCTGAGAACTTGAATATGTTCGTCTCAGTTGGAGCATAGTATCACATTCAATAAATTTTCCAAAGCACGAGGAGTGGCAACATGAGCAGCACTGAGAGCACCAATGGATTCAGCACTAGGATGACCAACAGGAGCAACAAAAATGATTTTCATTTTGAGGCTAAAAATGATTTTTTTTTTTTAACAAAACGGATATTTTTTAAAATCTTAAACAAACACTACAAAAATAAACAAAAAGTGATTTTTTAATTAAAAAAATAATTTTTTATTTAAAAAAAATCTCAAACAAACGGGCCTATATCTTACAATGTAAATCCTTTCAAAACTGGGCTCTTTCACCCCCCAAATAGCATCGAATCCCACACAACGGTTTAAAAGGTGAAGTTTCCAAGTTCAGTAAAAATGGGTATTTTACCAATCTAACCTTGAGACTAGATTGCTTTGTTCCTTTGTACAAATATTAAAAGAAAAAAAATCATGTATGTACTCAAATTATTGTAACCTCTTAATGTCTTGGGTGAATCCATATCCATTGAGGGTTTGAATGTATGCCAAATTATTGTAACAAAGCAATGATAAAATATTTATAATGATATTATATTGAATGATTAAAACTAGGTCAAACTCCAAAGTTAGGGTTAGTCGTCATCGAGACATAAAAAGCATTAAGAACAAATTATAACCAATATAAATCAAGCAATAGATTGTAATAAAAAAAAAACTTTAAGAGTTACATGATCAAACAATTAAAGAGAAGTTCCTCCTCATGACTAGGGGCGGATCCAGACATTTGGTGCATGTGTGGCCAAATTCTGGCTAAGTTGTCAACACTTGCACTTGCTACCGACAAAAGCAAAGTTAAATTCAAAAACTTATAAATTAAAGCAATTGTGCACTTATTTGTTTCCACAAGTTTTGCACAAGGTTGTTGACTTTTTGGTCTTATTCTTAACATATTGTGTTTTATTTATAAGGGGTAATAATTATTTTGGTCCCTGAATGTGTAAGGAGTAACCATAATAGTCCATCAATGTATCAAAATTTTAAAAAAGTCATTGATTGTGCACTTTGCTAGTCAAAATAGTCCCTAACATATATTAGTCTTTTAATATACTTACTTATTGTCACTTCAGAGCTATTTTGACTAACAAAGTGCAAAATCAAAGACTATTTTGAAATTTTAATACATTGAGAGACTATTGTGACTACTTGTTACACATTCAGAGACCAAAATAACAATCATCCTATTTATAATAAAAAAAAATAGGGAAGTTGGATGTTGGGCTTTAGCCCCACATAGCCTATTAATAGATACGCCCCTAATTCATGACCTAACCTAGAGAATTAGCCACTCATGGTTACTAAACATATACAAATGAATATGAAAAGAAATACATGAGAAAAGAATCATCAATTGTTGATTCTTTGGCTACCAAATCGCATCAGTCGCTACTACTCTTCCAAAATCATGTTTACATTGACCTAGGGGTTCTATGCGCAAGTTCCCATGTTTATTTGAAATGGTCATTGTACGACAAGTTGGTTTTGCACATCACACATTGTGACGAGGTTGTACACTTCGTAATTTCTTCATTCTTTGTTCCATTTCTTCTCACCAAAACGTCTGTAACGACAATACCCAAGAAGTTAGATTGTAAATCTTGTAAAGGTATAATACAATCACAAAGTTGTCTAGTTTAGGTGATTTTCAGTAGTTTCAAAGATATTTTCCCATTTCTGTACTTTCATGACTCATTGTTGAATCTTTTATAAAACAATACTAAATTACAATCAAACTTACTAAATGAACTCTAAAATAACACTAAAAACTCTATATGGTTTCCTGTCATCAATGCTCGAGAAGGAGGCATTCTTAGTTGGAGTAGTTCAAATATTAAATGTGTGGAGAACTCTAGTCTCAATAAGAATTTTTTGCTTTTTATTATTTTTTTGAGTAAAGGGTGACACGTGTGACGCTGTGATTGGCCAATATCACCTATCCCTAGTTTTTTTGGAAAAAGATAGCTAGACACCCTTTTTTATGTACCTCTCATGTACACATCCATGTGGCAGGGATATTTTAGTAATTTCACATCACACCATCACCCCCTCTCATCTTTTCTTTCAATGTTTTTGCCATATATCACAATTGTGTGTGAGTGTCAAAAGATCTATGTATAAGAGCTCATTTTTCTTCCATGTTGTCAATCAAGTGAATGAGTGTTAATGAAACATTTTTCTTAGTTATTAGCTTTTTTTTTCGGTGACGTTTAGCATACACAAAGGCATGTTTTTGTGTAGCATACACAAATGTGCTTATTACCATTCATTTAACATTAAAAATATCAATGGCCTAGATGTTATATTATATATGGTGCACCTTTATGTACTCAATCTTTTTCCATTTTCTCTTACCTCTACTTGTTCATCTTCTTCTTCCTCCAGCACTTTGTCTTTTTTATTGCCTTTAGTATTCACACATCAAGTTCTTCAATAAGATTATGCGCATTATATTATATATTTTTTTGCACAAGGCAACAATATCCAATAATAATTAATAAGGCCGAATTTTTATCATTTTGGGGATAAAAAAAACAAGAAAATAAAAGAGAGATTTTTGAAGAACCAGATTTGGTGTACATTGCATTGATTTGAAATTTGAAATGGAAACAAGAAAAGGAGAATCAAAGGATGAATTTGAAACTACACACAACCAAAACTTAGGAAATGTAAAAAAGAAACTTCTATGTTTGAATTTGGGTTAAATTAGTTTTTATTTCCTCCATAGATGAAGCTGATACTACTTGTCTTTCACCATTCAATCTTGAGACGTGAATAGCAGGGAAGAGGGGCGAGGGAGACAAACAGGTGAGACTCATGAGAGTAAAGGGGAAACATCGAGTGCAGGAACAGGAAGGTGACAGTGTCGGTACATGGAGGTATTATAGAGACTGATGCCGTTCCCGGCGACCTCGTCGGTTAGGAAGAAGAAAGCGTGAGAACAGGTGAGTGAAATGGATAGAAAATAAGATTGACTGCAGAAAGTACACCATACAATTTGGTAGGACTATTTAATCTATGGTTGGTACAGCTTAAATTATATTTGTGTATGCTGCACAAAAACATGCCTTTGTGCATGCTAAACGTCACCTTTTTTTTCCCTTTTCAAAGAGGTCAAAACAAAATATATTAACAAACCTCCTTTAAAGCATAAGGGGATTAAAAAACCAGCATGAAATGTGCAAGAAAACAACACGTTACTACGTTAGATACTTTGAAAAAGTGTAGGCAGAAAGTTGAAAAAATATAATATAAAGTAGTAAAAATCTGTGTGCTACGCCCACTCTATACGTTGTTGAATTTCTCTTTTTCTCCCTTCATTCTTAAATATTCTCATCTACCCTTTTCAGTCCATTTATTTCTTCTCTCTTCAAACAACAACAACAACAACACAGTCATTTATAGTTTTTTTCTTATTTTTCTGAAACATTGTTTATTTGTCGGTGTTACAAAATCAAATACTACCTCCATTGTTTTTATCGATGGCTCACTCTACTACTCCATCAGGTTTTTTTCTTCTTTCTTTTTTTGTTTGAGAATTTTAAGGATTCTATTTACCTATGTTGGAACTAGTAATTTAAGATAAAGTTTGAATCTTTGTGAGGTTTTGGTCTATGGTTTGATAATTGATGTTCCCACTTTTTAAGTTTGCTAAAAAACTCACACGACCGTAGTTTGTTGCCGAAATTTCTTGTTGCACTTAACTGCCAAAGTCGCATTTTTAGTGTAAATTCGGCGGCAGTTAACTGTCGATGGGGTAAATTTGTAATTTATTGGTGTTTCATAGCAATGGTTGAAGTGGAAACAGCATCAATCATCTGGATTTTTGATCAAATTTTGATCAAATTTGTGATTTGATTCACAAAACCTGATTTTAGATTTTTTTTCATAGAGTTTTGTACTGCTGATTTGATGTGTCCTTTTTCCAGTTTGGGCCCAACACATATCGCGGGCCCAATATATAGTAGCCCAATAACCCATAATCCTCGCTGGATTAGGGACTCTATTACACTATAGTTAATCAACTATAGTTAGTTGATAGGTTAACTAGAGATAGTAGTTTAGTTAGAGTTGGTTAAAATTAGTTGCTCGAACTAATATCTTAGCTATATATAGGAACACTCATTATACCATTTTTATTATGTTTTATCAATCTATATTCGTTCTATATGAATCTCGATGAGTATCTCCCTCATGAGTGGTTCTATGCTTTTTTTATCATTATGATCTTCTTTCCTATGATTCCATGATTGATAAATAATAGACTACAGAGGGTCTCCCGTGCGCTTGGCCGCACATAAGCTTATCACTGTCGATCAGGACCGTTGAGGTAATCTCCAATGATCTCGCATTCGTTGATGGGTTTCATGGAAACAGTTACATACAAGCTCCCCTATATGAAGGTGGTTGCGCGCCATTGCAAGGACAAGTTACACATTTTTTACCACTTTCACCGACTCTTCTATCGAGTTCTCTGTAGAAGCTCCCTGTAATATCATTGTAACCTCACCGGAGAAATACCTCAGCCTATTTCTCCTCTGCCGTGAACTAGAATAGCTTCATTGTATTGGAAAACAACTTATACACTTTACGTTGATTGAATATACATTGATCCGGTATACAACAGATCACGTTGGCTTTTCTTTAGTCATTGATAGTCTTAAAATTTGTACTATATTTCCTTTTAGCAATTTATGTGAAAAATTTGGTTCGATTTTAGAGGAGTGTGGGGCTTTGAAACAATGACACATACACTAGACACAATATTGACACATGATGTAGTTACACGCGGTAATCAATATCAACCACTTATTTGATTGTGATTAGAAGTTCCAAATTACACAATCAGTAAATTAACTTTAATAATCTTAACTATTGATTTGAGATTAGGAAGTTCAAATTACATGATCAGTAAATTAACTTTATACGATCTTGACTGCTGATCCAGCATTAGTGGCAAAAATGCGAGTATCTGGAAATTCCATTGATTGTACTAATGATGAATTTGATGGTTCTGTTCGTTAACAGTTTATATGAGAACATGTTTATGGTGGTTCTACTAGTTTATATGAGTAAGCATACAAAATGTTTTATAGTATGCCTCTTACCGACACACTATGAAGTGTTCAATTTTGACTGAATTCTCTGCAATTAGATTGTTACTAGCTACGCGAACATTTAGAATTGAAAGCGTATACGTTGTTCGATACAGTGTCAGTGTTTCATAGGTTACTAGCTACTTGTAAAATGTTGTATACCATTGTTTATACTGGTTAAAGCTACTGCTTTTTTTGCAGTTGAATCCAATGATCTTATAAAAGAAGACCATAAGGAAACAACTCAAACAAGTTCACTGGTTGTTTCGTTTGGGGAAATGTTGATAGACTTTGTACCAACTGTGGGAGGAGTGTCGCTCGCCGAGGCACCGGCTTTCAAGAAATCTCCTGGTGGAGCTCCTGCCAATGTTGCTGTTGGTATATCTAGATTGGGAGGTTCATCTGCTTTTATAGGCAAGGTATAATTTTGAAATAGTTTCTGTTCATCTAGTTTGTCATTTGATTTCTTCATTTTCTTGTTACGTTCTATTTGCACATCTTCCTTCAAGATTTTGTTCTTGTTTCAAAACTAGGATTCTCGATTAGTTCTATGGTATAGTGTAGTCGGCTAATTTTTTGTGTCAAAATTGTATAGTCCGTCAACCACTTTTCTTTTGTTATTTGATTTATTATGACTTGAATCTTGGTTCTTGAACTATTTTGATGTTCGTGTATGAGTCATATCAAGATTCAATTCATGACTTAAATAAAAAAAGGTCTTCGGATTCGCGATTTGAAACTAGTTATAAGAAAAGGTCTTCGGATTCACGATTTGAAACTAGATTTGATATGGAAAATCATATCTTATTTCCTTATTATCTCTGTATTAGGTTGGAGCAGATGAATTTGGTTACATGTTGGCTGATATTTTAAAGCAGAACAATGTCAATACTTCTGGCATGAGGTTCGATGCCAATGCAAGGACTGCATTAGCTTTTGTAACACTTAGATCCGACGGCGAGCGCGAGTTCTTGTTTTTCCGGAATCCAAGTGCTGATATGCTTCTTCACGAATCAGAACTCAATAGAGATCTCTTAAAGAAGGTATTTTGAATTTTCATTTGTTTATTTCATGAAATATGGTTCTAGACATATGGTTTAATTTAGGATTTGATAACATTGATTTTTCAGGCTACAATTTTCCATTATGGCTCAATTAGTTTAATTGATGATCCATGCAAATCAGCACACATAGCTGCTATGAGGATTGCCAAAAGTTCTGGTTGTATTCTGTCTTACGATCCGAATTTAAGATTGGCGTTATGGCCATCTGCCGAGGCTGCTCGGAATGGCATAATGAGTATATGGGATCAAGCCGATGTCATTAAGGTAAAGAAATTATACACATGATGTAATAGCAGTATAAAAGAGTTTATCAATTTTCCTAGTGAGTTTATTTAGTATGCATTGTCGGTGTAAACAAATTACAGCAGCATTCAATCATTGACCTTATGTTGTATTTTTTTTATGTATGTACAGATAAGTGAGGAGGAGATTACATTTTTGACTGGAGGTGATGATCCTTATGATGATGATGTTGTTTTGAAGAAACTTTTTCATTGTAATCTCAAACTCTTAATTGTTACTGAAGGGTCTAAGGGTTGTAGATATTACACTAAGGTATGTTTGCCATATCAATTTGAATATGATGTCACATGTCTTGTTGGATGCATAATTTCTCATTTCATATCTGGCTTGTTTTATGCTGCTGTTTGCACTTGTGTGCACCGACAGAGACAATGAGCTTGAACATGACACTACCACACCGAATCTGTAATAATTTGCGAAAATGCAAATAATTGAATGTAATGACATGTGTCAGTGTCGGACACCGCACCGATCACACCTTCAATCTAAAGTGTCGGTCCTATTATGAGTTATCAGATCTTAAAACAAAGGTGCCTAAGGTGTTGTTTGGATTAGCTTTTTAATGAAAATAAGTTTATGATTATTGACGTCCGGAAATTGAGACAAGAAGCTAATTTCATCTTTTCTGAGAAACTGATAGTAAAATACTCATAGTTATTGTAAAAATAATTTAATATTTCTTTCCCCTAAGTGGTTTTAAATAAGTTTATGTTTATCCAAATTGGTATTATTAATAATAAGTTGTGAAATTGTAGTTTATTTCAGTTGACTTATTTGAACATATATATTGGCATAAACACCTGTAAGACTTATTGTAGAGCTTACGACATGTTCATAAGCTATTTCAGTTTATTTTCATAAACTCTCCAGGATAGCTTATGAAAATAGCTTATAACTTTCATGAAAACAATTTGAATTTATTTTATCTTGTTATAAAAATAGTTTACACATAAACACTTTTATGATAAGTGCTCAAATGATAAGTGCTTAATTAAGCTGTCTATCCAAACATGGCCTGATAATTGTGGTGACAAATTTCTGTGCAGGAATTTCGAGGCAGGGTTGGAGGTGTTAAAGTTAAACCTGTCGACACAACTGGTGCTGGTGATGCATTTGTTAGTGGATTTCTGTATAGTATAGCTTCTGACCCGAGTATTTTCCAGGTTTGTTTTTAATCTTATTGTTCACTCATTTTTATAGTAGATAAAAATTAAATATCTTATCTTTGTATCCGCTCATTTCTGCTTAATTTTCATTGATATTGATGCTGAAAGTTGCATATACCTTAGTCAAAAAATATTTTTACTGGGGATTAAAAACTGATCTGTCCGGTGAGGAACTGATGGAGGCAATGGTGGTGGAAAGTGCTTCGGTACGGTGGAGATGAGTTTTCGCGGTGCAATGAGAGGTGTCTGCAGGCACGTTAACACTCCAATGCTCAAGTCAGTATGGGAAATGAGATGGAATGTGTGAAAAGTGTGGGAAAAGTGAATCATACCTTGTGGGTGAGGCTAAGTCACCTTTATATAGCCATATGTGTGAGAATAACTGTCCCTGTGAGATGCGGCGCATCATCAGGAGGCCTTTGAAGGACACGTGTGCGGTGTCTGATGTGCAGAGGCGTGCTTCAGCGAGGTGGCGTGTGCATCGCTGTTGGTCTGCTCCCTCAGACGATGCACCTTGGTCTGGTGGACGTTTGGTCCACGTGTCAGCGTTGGATTGGCCTTCTGCCGGTTCAGAACAAAAACCATGAATGTTTTACCGTCCTCGTAAAAAAGAGTATTTTTACTAGTTTATAGAATCAACTCTTGATGAAGGAAATAAAGATAAAGGAACTGAAATTGGAGATTAATTTTATACAAATGGAATTAAATTTTCATTTGCTGTCAAGGGAACATTTGCATTATCAGTTTAATTATGCTCTTAACGAGTAAACGCGTATCATTTGTAAAAAAAATTAAACAAGTAAGCACATTTTTGCTTTCATAATTGATTTTAGCTTTATGCTAAAATTTGTAACCTTTGCATCTAGAATTGATTTTTAGTCTCGAATGTATTTTTTAACCCACTTGTACATGAATGCATACAAACATAAATCATTTTAAATTTAATTCACTTTTCTAAAGAATCAATTTTACAAAATTGATTTCATTTGTCGTTGTGATGTATAAGGGAGTTCTATTTAAAGAGTATGACTTATTCAGTTAACAATTATATCAAATCTTAATGATTCTTATGAAATTTATATTTTCTTGGCAGGATGAGAAAAGTCTGAGAAAAGCTTTGTATTTTGCTAATGTATGTGGTGCCATAACAGTTACAGAAAGAGGTGCAATTCCTTCACTTCCTACAAAGGAAGCTGTTTTACAATTCTTACTAGAAGCAGCTGTAATATAAAAGAGTTGACATTTTTCTTTTATTTTAGTTTTTATGATTTGTTGAGCGATTAATATAGCTTAGGTTGTGCTAAGCTTCTCCAATTTTTAACTTCCAAAATTAAAATCTTTGAACATGTAATTTTTTCTTATAAATTCGTGCTTGCAAGATTCTTTTCTTGTAACAGCTGAGCACATGAATTCACCTTTCAGTTTTTGAAGGTGCTCTAGAGTTGAGAGTAGCAATAAAATCAAGGTATTCATCAATATAGTTGGTTGTGTCAGGCTTCGACAACCAACGTAAAACTTTGTCGAATTTTGGCATAATTTAATCTACGTGGTTTGCTACACATAATGGGAAAATGCTTTGTTGTTGTATTCATCAATAGCATTTAATTAATTGATATATGAATAGGTTGATATTTTTATTTTTTTCCACATGTAATCGGCCACTAATGTTACTACTCAAACCTTGATCTATACTAAGCTTGAATTGTAATGATATGGCACATCTAGAAAGGCTCTACAAATTCTGTGTTTAAGAACCATAAACTCTAATGTATTCATTTTTATCACATTAACCTTTGAACTACTATTTATTTATTTGTTTTATTTTTTTTTATTCCATAACTCATTTCTTAATTATGACCATCTCTCACTCTTTAAGAAAAATAGTTGTTTATCATCACTTTCTTTAAGAAACTATTGGATAGTACCTTTTTAATTTCATATTATATTTCTTCTCTTTTTTACTCTTCATCTCTTGGCTATTCATTGGTTTCTATGACATAGTAGAGACTCAAGTTACTATTAGGTTGACCAAATAGTTTATATTTATGAAAAAAGAAAAAAATTTGATTAAAGGTTAATGAAAGGTTGTAAGATATGTAGTGATATTTGTTTCCATAAATATTTATTTTCTTTTTGACAGAAAATAAATCTGTATTTATTTTCACTTTTATATTTTCAATATTTTTTTTTATCTATTTATCATGTTTATATACAATTAAAAAATATAGAACACGACTGTGAAATCTCATTAAATAGTAATTTTTTTCTCACTAAAGTTTGCAACGTAAATATTTTAATATTATTTGTCAAAAAAATTAATATTATGTAGAATAACAAAATACTTTTAGTACAAAAAAAATTACAA
>Ga0228710_1012614_pt1 | contig 10418 bp, 4 predicted proteins | sample MedpolnodulmetaG_FD_177995 | JGI IMG/M metagenome (GOLD analysis project Ga0228710, IMG submission 177995) | Root nodule microbial communities from Medicago polymorpha collected in Santa Monica, California, United States - pink nodules | ecosystem: Host-associated > Plants > Roots > Nodule... | reverse complement strand
AACAATTTGAAATGGAAATCAAGATAAAATATCTGGTCATAAAAACATAAAAGCATGAATTGCGAAAGAAGTTTTTTCGGTTAAAACGTCGTGCGACTCGGGGGACATAAGACTTCTTGGTCAAGCCTAAAAGATTGCCGGCAGAATGCTCCTACCCCACCATGTCTGGCCCTTTTCCTTACCTTAAGAATAAGGGGGTATGCATCGTGGGAAAGAATTAATGAAGTGTCTGATACAAGAGGTAACCTTAAGGAGTAGCGGCAAAGCTCTTTATTGATCAACGCGAGTGAACTGTGCTTAGACGCTTTGTAAAACCGAACTGATCTACGAGAGGAGCTGATGGATGAGTAGGCTTCCCCTGTTGATTTACGGAATGCGATCTGGGACACGATGGGGGTTTGCGTGCCTCGGTAGGAAAGAGATCACCGGAGTATAGCACAAGATCGCCTTTTTTTCTTCCTGCCATGGGCTCGACCTGTAAACAAGGTAAACCCAATGGGAACCAAAAACGAGAGGGTACCACATTGACATTGGGCAGAAAACGATCCAAAAAGCAAAGGCTCACCCTGTTGAAGGTGATCGATAGTGAGGGATGCTTACCATCTGCTTAGACAAAGGGGAAAGGGGCAACCTATCTTACTAATAATAAGAAAGGGGGTGAGATAGGCGACAATTAGCTTGCTTCCAAGCCGGCCCGGCCACGAGGAATCAAGAGATCTTTGCCGGCGCTGACTTGGATCTCCGGTGACGAAAAAAGGCGCCCAATAGTTACGAGCAGTCGCGGTCGAATCTTTGCTCTAGGCGATAGGCTAGCAGTAAGCTTTGCTACAGCGAAGCTCTTCTTACCAAGCGCGAAGGATTTGTTCCTCTCTCCAAATGCGCGAACCTCCAAGGCTTTCTCTGATAGGGGGTTGCGGGTCGAGCGTCTTCAAACCATAGCCACTTGAGCCCTATGCGGGGGAACTCGCACGTGCGGTTCTTAGGGGGGAGAGCTAGTAGGAACCATCCTATCCCAATGGCGTTTATTTGGTGCTCATTATGAAATACTATTTTATTGCAAGACCCGTTCGGATAACGGAAAACTCCAGAGATTGCTTCGAAGTAAGATCCTTGCGTTGACCCTTTCCTGAACCAGAACCAGGGGGGGTCAAAATTTCCTGAACCACAAGGATATAGGGACTCTATATTTCATCTTCGGTGCCATTGCTGGATTGATGGGCACATGCTTCTCACTATTGATTCGTATAGAATTAGCATGACCCGGCGATTAAATAATCCCTCTTTGGATGTATCCTTCTAGGCTGATGCTGGCTCATAAGCAAGCGTAAACAAAGAGCAGCATCAGCCTTCCCGCCCCGGCGGACCCTCCGCTCCGATCAAAAATGGGTCGGCGTCGGCTTCCACTAGTTCCGTGGACCAGCCAGCTCCGGCCGCGAAACCATACATAGCCCTCCTTCAGCAAGAGGGGGACTGCACTAGTACAGAAAACACTTTTTAAATCAGGTGAAAATGACTTTTTAAATCGGTTCTAGATCCGATTTATAGGTGGCCAATTTAAAAAGTGATTTGATTTTAACTCTGTCTTGAATCCGATTTAAAATCTTTTTATACGTAGGGTAAACCGATTTAAAATCACTCATTTCAAATAGGCTTACCCGACTTAAATTGTACTTATTTTTATCAATAACATTTTACATAGGTTCACCCGACTTAAAATCTACTCTTTTTTTTCTTCATATTATACATGAATATAAATAAGCTATATGAACTTGCAGAATCCTTTAATCTAAAATCATCCATTAATAACATACAGTTACAAAATAATATTTATACACACTAAATCATACCACAATAATAGAGTTAATACAATACACTAAAAAGCATAAATTTACAAAATTATATATAGTTTACCTAGAAGCATAAATTAGAAAGACAAAGTTACAAAATTATACTTAAAACACTAAAGTTATACTTGTAACCTCAATTCCTTCTATTTGTATGTTAGCTTTTTCGTCTCCTTCAACAGTTATAACTTAAAAGATGGTTGAGAGGGACCATCCTTAAAATCTTTGGGTTGAATCAATCCTCCATATTCTACAGGAATAGTCTTTGGCCTTATAAATCTGAACAAAAAAGATAACAAACTAAATTCAACACACAAGCATAATTAAATGGAAAATTTAGTGGGTGAAGAATTATTTTGGATCCATACAAGATCAAACTAGCAAAATCAAGGCAATAGAGCCAACTTGAACTTCAATTGCAAACAAAATAACAAAACTAAAGACAAAATCACAAAGAGGTTAAGGACTTTCATAAGCTCAAAGCCATTTTGAATCCTTTCATAGACAATTTAAAATGAACAATCACATCCGAAAAATTCTAAAATTGTATCTTTACATAGGAGAACATAAATATCATTGATGTGTTGGACTTACTTGTAGAGTGTTTCTGTGACATTTCGTTCCTTAGAGATCACAAATTTTCTTAGTTCTTGGAGTCACAAATGGGCTGAACATTGAATACAACATGCTAAAACACCATGGCACATTGATGAAAATCTGAATGCAGGACAAATTATTCAAGCATAAAATTCAACAACAAAACTAAATTAGCAACCTAAATAAACTTCCTTCACATGTGCATATGCCTTCTTATATTTATATGATGTGGGTCAAGCAGGCCAATTATAGTATCCTCCTTAATCAAACAATTCTATTTTTTTTTAAACCAATAAGGAACAATAAAAGCCTGCACCAATTAAGGTAGTTTAGATGGAACAAATATAGAGAGAGAAAAAAATGGAAATTCAAAGAATGGAACAAAGACAACTAGCACACATATGAATATGGTAAGGCTCTAGAAGTTAGGTTGCTGATGCATGCACCAACATCATCATTATGCATCCATTCACTTTAAATATTTAAAATTGAACTAGAAAAATAAGACAGAAAAATCTGATAATTGAAATAAGATGCATCATAACTAGGTTGAGTTTTCGAGGGCACCCTCCCTCTCTTAGAGCTTCTCTTATGGCACTATCAGATAAGATAACATCAAAACTGTCAAGAGCATAAACCAAAAATACACTATAAAGAAACAAACCCACATATACCTCAAACAACTTAAAAGCCAAACAATAACCAAAGCTAATTAGTAAAACAACAACATGAAGCAACAAAACAAGAGAAAGGACGCAATCAAAAACTCCATACCCAACTTGAAACAAAACAAATGAACCACAACCACGGGAAGCTCACACCAAGTTCCAAAGAATACTACAGCTGAAGGAAAAAATCAGAGATACAAATCCCCATAGTAGTAGCAAAAAAGCTTGTCGAAAGCATGTGAAAAGCATTAAGGCTGAAACAGGACAGCCACCACAAAACCACAGAACATAAACAGACTCAGCCTAACAGCAAAAAACTAGTTCTTACCTCACACTACTGCCAACCAAATTTACATATCTAAGCAACCTATCAACTCCCAAATCCGCTCATATAGCATACAAGGGTTATCAGTGGTTCTTCCTAGATACCACCGCCACCACGACATGGCCTTTACATTATCCACAACCTCTTCAACTGTCACCACTTTATTATTAAAAATAAAATCACTCCACTCCTACCAAATTGACCACACAACGACATGCTAAATGATCAACAACCCTCTCTTACATTAAGGTATCAGCTAATTCAGTATCATGGCTATGAAGACAAAAAATTATAATGACTTTAGATCAGAATGAACAATGTGCCTGTAAGAAGATTCACTTATACTATGAGTCATGGACTCGTGACTTTTGTTTCTTTCTACATCCAATATTAGAAGACTCGAAAACAATCAAGAAAGATAGTTTTTTTATTTATTTTCAAAACAACATATTATAAATGACAAACCAGCTGCAAAAGCAATGCAGAACTGGCCAAGGAACAAAACCAACAATACAACCCAATGCATACACATAGGCACTCGACAAACAACACAAAAATCAAGAAAGATAGCTATTGCCTTCAAATCTTAATTTCTTTTATCTCCTTGTGAGAATGAAGCCAATGCCAATTGCCAACTATTCCATAAAAACATAACAAGAAATTCCTACAAGATATGAAAGAATCACAAATAAAAACCGAACCATTACTAAAAATCTCCAGTGCATATAAGAAAGGATAATTCGTAGATTGAGCATTATAGCAGCAACTTTCCCAAGGAAAAATCATGAAAATCAACATGAATGAAAATTTTCTCAAATTTACCAATCATGACTAACAGATTGCAACTTTGCGAGTAAGAATGCCATCTTGAAGTCATTTCCTTGCCCAGTTCATATAAAATAACCCTAAAGTAGATTTATCAAATAATCACTTACTAGAACATTTATCAATTAGTTTGTGTTCAGCCAGCAACAAATCAAATAAGTGAATGTAAAGAAGAGTTTATAATGTGAACTAATTAATATTCTCTTTTTGACACCATGAATTGCATGTTGGCTAAATCTCAAAATTCACAACACAAGCTACAGAACAGTAGAATCGCTAGAAGGAAATCCAAATCAAAATCGTAAAATCAAATAAGAAGAGGAAGAGGAAATTTACTCACTAATGGTGACAACTTCATGTAGATCTGAGAGATTAAGATTCTTCTACTTCGAATCGCAAACACTAGATTTGTCGATCTACAAATTGGGTAGAAATGAGAATAGAGACACCCAAAGAATAATACTTGAAGCAGAGAGGTTGTAGGTGGTGGTCGGGGCAAGGCTTGGTGTGGCGGCGACGGCAGAGAAGAGATCTTGCGTTGATGCGTTATGAGATGGAAGATAAGAGTTTTTTTTTGACAGATTAGTGCATTTTATTTTAATAGTTTTAAATTTATTAAAAACCTTTTTTAAGTCAGGTGGTCCAATTTAAAAGTTTCTTAGTTAAAGCCTTATATCCGGTTTGAGATTTTAAATCATATGGATAGCAGCCTGTTTAATATCCCTGTGTTAAAAAGTGATTTTTGCACTAGTGCTGGAAACGTCTTATAGACGATATTGTAGTCTTCGTTGCAAATAAATTGGAAGACCCAGGGCAGCCGCAGGGTCCAATTTATGAGCAAGCGCTACGCCTGGTATGGTATGAACTCGAGATCGATGGCAGTACTAACCAGGACGAACTTCAGCGCTGGCTGGTTTCACTAAGGGAAAACCCCCGACAATACAAATCCATTTTTGGCTTCTATAGGCCCGGGGGAATATTTTATGAAGTGAATACTCCTCCTGGTTATAAGACCCACTACTAAACTAAGATGGAAAAGCTAGGATGAGAACTCCAGTACTTAATCTAATGGGTGGTGATTAGGTCCATTCTGTGGCGCTGTTGGATGCTTCTGATCAATAGAACAGGAAGAGGAGTAAGCCAAAAAGAAATTATAAAGTAATGACCACCAAGATACGCATAGTGATTCGATCTGTTGATCACCCGAATCACGAGTCTTATATACTATGTTACGATCACCTCATATTGATAAATAGTCCAGAGAACAATTTGAAATGGAAATCAAGATAAAATATTTGGTCATAAAAACATAAAAGCATGAATTGCGAAAGAAGTTTTTTCGGTTAAAATGTCGTGCGACTCGGGGGACATAAGACTTCTTGGTCAAGCCTAAAAGATTGCCGGCAGAATGGTCCTACCCCACCATGTGTGGCCCTTTACCTTACCTTAAGAATAAGGGGGTATGCAGCGTGGGAAAGAATTAATGAAGTTTCTGATACAACAGGTAACCTTAAGGAGTGGCGGCAAAGCTCTTTATTGATCAACGCGAGTGAAGTGTGCTTAGACGCTTTGTAAAACTGAACCGATCTACGAGAGGAGCTGATGGATGAGTAGGCTTCCCCTTTTGATTTACGGAATGTGATCTGGGACACGATGGGGGTTTGCGTGCCTCGGTAGGAAAGAGATCACCGGAGTATAGCACAAGATCTCCTTTTTTTCTTCCTGCCGTGGGCTCGACCTGTAAACAAGGTAAACCCAATGGGAACCAAACGAGAGGGTACCACATTGACATTGGGCAGAAGACGATCCACAAAGCAAAGGCTCACCCTGTTGAAGGTGATCGGTAGTGAGGGTTGCTTACCATCGGCTTAGACAAAGGAGAAAGGGGCAACCTATCTTACTAATAATAAGAAAGGGGGTGAGATAGGCGACAGTTAGCTTGCTTCCAAGCCGGCCCAGCCGCGAGGAATCAAGAGATCTTTGCCGGTGCTGACTTGTATCTCGGGTGACGAAAAAAGGCGCCCAATAGTTACGAGCAGTCGCGGTCGAAGCTTGGCTCTAGGCGATAGGCTAGCAGTAAGCTTTGCTACAGTGGAGCTCTTCTTACCAAGCGCGAAGGATTTGTTCCTCTCTCCATATGCGCGAACCTCCAAGGCTTTCTCTGATAGGGTGTTGCGGGTCGAGCGTCTTCAAACCTTAGCCACTTGAGCCATATGCGGGGGAACTCGCACTGGCGGTTCATAGGGGGGAGAGCTAGTAGAACCATCCTATCCCAATTGCGTTTATTTGGTGCTCCATATGAAATCCTATTTTATTGCAAGACCCGTTCGAATAAGGGAAAACTCCAGAGATTGCTTCGAAGTAAGATCCTTGCGTTGACCCTCTCCTGAACCAGAACCAGTGGGGTCAAAATTTCCCATCAATAAAGTGAGAGCTTTCCGGACTCTCCCCGCCCCCTCTTTTCATTCTCCCTTCCCCTCTCACTCCCCATTTTCAAGAAGGAAGCCCCGCTCCCTAAGAAGGGGCCCCTCTCTAATAAGGAAGGAAACGAAAGAATCTCAATTTTATGACAAATCCGATCTGATGGCTGTTCTCCGTTAACCACAAGGATATAGGGACTCTATAATTCATCTTCGGTGCCATTGCTGGATTGATGGGCACATGCTTCTCAGTATTCATTCGTATGGAATTAGCACGACCCGACGATCAAATAATCCCTCTTTGGATGTATCCTTCTGGGCTGATGCTGGCTCAGAAGCAAGCGTAAACAAAGAGCAGCATCAGCCTTCCCGACCCAGCGGACCCTCTGCTCCTATCAAAAATGGGTCGGCGTCGGCTTCCACTAGTTCCGTGGAGCAGCCAGCTCTGGCCGCGAAACCATACATAGCCCTCCTTCAGCCAGAGGGGGAGTGGAAACATCTTATCAACCATATTGTTTACTTCGTTGCAAATAAATTGGAAGACCCAGGGCAGCCGCAGGGTCTAATTTATGAGCAAGCGCTACGCCCGGTATGGTATGAACTCGAGGTTAATGGCAGTACTAACTAGGACGAACTTCAGCGGTGGCTGCTATCACTAAGGGAAAACCCCCGACAATACAAATCCATTTTTGGCTTCTATAAGCCCGGGGGGATATTTTATGAAAGGAATACTCCTCCTGGTTATAAGACCCACTACTAAACTAAGGAGGAAAAGCCAGGATGAGAACTCTAGTACTTAATCTACTGGGTGTTGATTAGGTCCATTCTGTGGCGCTGTTGGATGCTACTCATCAATAGAATAGGAAGAGGAGTAAGCCAAAAAGAAATTATAAAGTAATGACCACCAAGATACGCATAGTGATTCGATCTTTTGATCACCCGAATCATGTGTCTTAAATACTGTGTTACGATCGCCTCATATTGATAAAAAGTCCAGAGAACAATTTGAAATGGAAATCAAGATAAAATATCAGGTCATAAAAACATAAAAGCATGAATTGAGAAAGAAGTTTTTTCGGTTAAAACGTCATGCGTCTCGGGGGACATAAGACTTCTTGGTCAAGCCAAAACGATTGCTAGCAGAATGCTCCTACCCCACCATGTCTACCCCTTTACCTTACCTTAAGAACAAGAGGGTATGCAGCGTGGGAAAGAATTTAAGAAGTGTCTGATACAACAGGTAACCTTAAGGAGTGGCGGCAAAGCTCTTTATTGATCAACGCGAGTGAACTGTGCTTAGACGCTTTGTAAAACCGCACCAATCTACGAGAGGAGCTGATGGATGAGTAGGCTTCCCCTTTTGATTTACGGAATGTGATCTAGGACATGATGGGGGTTTGCGTGCCTCGGTAGGAAAGAGATCACCGGAGTATAGCAAAAGATCTCCTTTTTTTCTTCCTGCCGTGGGCTCGACCTGTAAACAAGGTAAACCCAATGGGAACCAAAAACGAGAGGGTACTACATTGACATTGGGCAGAAGACGATCCAAAAAGCGAAGGCTCACCCTGTTGAAGGCGATTGGTAGTGAGGGATGCTTACCTTCTGCTTAGACAAAGGGGAAAGGGGCAACCTATCTTACTAATAATAAGAAAGGGGGTGAGATTGGCGACAGTTAGCTTGCTTCCAAGCCGGCCCAGCCGCGAGGAATCAAGAGATCTTTGCCGGTGCTGACTTGGATCTCGGGTGACGAAAAAAGGCGCCCAATAGTGACGAGCAGTCGCGGTCGAAGCTTGGCTCTAGGCGATAGGCTAGCAGTAAGCTTTGCTACAGCGAAGCTCTTCTTACCAAGCGCGAAGGATTTGTTCCTCTCTCCATATGCGCGAACCTCCAAGGCTTTCTCTGATAGGGTGTTGCGGGTCGAACGTCTTCAAACCTTAGCCACTTGAGCCATATGCGGGGGAACTCGCACTGGCGGTTCATAGGGGGGAGAGCTAGTAGAACCATCATATCCCAATGGCGTTTATTTGGTGCTCCATATGAAATCCTATTTTATTGCAAGACCCGTTCGGATAAGGGAAAACTCCAGAGATTGCTTCGAAGTAAGATCCTTGCGTTGACCCTTTCCTGAACCAGAACCAGTGGGGTCAAAATTTCCCATCAATAAAGTGAGGGCTTTCCGGACTCTCCCCGCCCCCTCTTTTCATTCTCCCTTCCCCTCTCACTCCCCCTTTTTCAAGAAGGAAGCCCCGCTCCCTAAGAAGGGGCCCTTCTCTAATAAGGAAGGAAACGAAAGAATCTCCATTTTATGACAAATCCGATCTGATGGTTGTTCTCCATTAACCACAAGGATATAGGGACTCTATAATTCATCTTCGGTGCCATTGCTGGATTGATGGGCACATGCTTCTCAGTATTGATTCGTTTGGAATTAGCACGACCCGACGATCAAATAATCCCTCTTTTGATGTATCCTTCTGGGCTGATGCTGGCTCAGAAGCAAGCGTAAACAAAGAGCAGCATCAGCCTTCCCGCCCCGGCGGACCCTCCGCTCCTATCAAAAATGGGTCGGCGTCGGCTTCCACTAGTTCCTTGGAGCAGCCAGCTCCGGCCGCGATACCATACATAGCCCTCCTTCAGCTAGAGGGGGAGTGGAAACATCTTATCGACGATATTGTAGACTTCGTTGCAAATAAATTGGAAGACCCAGGGCAGCTGCAGGGTCCAATTTGTGAGCAAGCGCTACGCCTAGTATGGTATGAACTCGAGACCGATGGCAGTACTAACCAGGACGAACTTCAGCGCTGGCTGGTTTAACTAAGGGAAAACCCCCGACAATACAAATCCATTTTTGGCTTCTATAAGCCCGGGATACGCATAGTGTAATGACCACCAAGATACGCATAGTGATTCGATCTTTTGATCACCCGAATCACGAGTCTTATATACTGTGTTACGATCGCCTCATATTGATAAAAAGTCCAGAGAACAATTTTAAATGGAAATCAAGATAATATATTTGGTCATAAAAACATAAAAGCATGAATTGCGAATGAAGTTTTTTCGGTTAAAACGTCGTGCGACTCAAGGGACATAAGACTTCTTGGTCAAGCCAAAAAGATTTGCGGCAGAATGCTCCTACCCCACCATGTCTGGCCCTTTACCTTACCTTAAGAATAAGGGGGTATGCAGCGTGGGAATGAATTAAAGAAGTTTCTAATACAACAGGTAACCTTAAGGAGTGGTGGCAAAGCTCTTTATTGATCAACGCGAGTGAACTGTGCTTAAACGCTTTGTAAAACCGCACCAATCTACGAGAGGAGCTGATGGATGAGTAGGCTTCCCCTTTTGATTTACGGAATGTGATCTGGGACACGATGGGGGTTTGCGTGCCTCGGTAGGAAAGAGATCACTGGAGTATAGCACAAGATCGCCTTTTTTTCTTCCTGCCCTGGGCTCGACCTGTAAACAAGGTAAACCCAATGGGAACCAAAAACGAGAGGGTACCACATTGACATTGGGCAGAAGACGATCCAAAAAGCGAAGGCTCACCCTGTTGAAGGCGATCGGTAGTGAGGGATGCTTACCTTCTGCTTAGACAAAGGGGAAAGGGGCAACTGATGAGTCAATAAATTAGTGTTTTTAATATGTTATTTAAGTCTATTTTATTTATATTTGATTTAGTTTTATTTAAATATTATTTCCTTTTAGAATTATTTTACTTCAATTGCAAGTTATTATA
>Ga0228710_1012613_pt1 | contig 10418 bp, 7 predicted proteins | sample MedpolnodulmetaG_FD_177995 | JGI IMG/M metagenome (GOLD analysis project Ga0228710, IMG submission 177995) | Root nodule microbial communities from Medicago polymorpha collected in Santa Monica, California, United States - pink nodules | ecosystem: Host-associated > Plants > Roots > Nodule... | reverse complement strand
CTTTTCATCTTATATGGTTATCTTGTGTGTGGGTGATTTGGCTTGAAAGGAATGCTCGGGTTTTTCACCAAACAGAAGCTTCGATTAATCAATTGCTAGATAAAGTTAAGCTTCAATCTTACTGGTGGCTGAAAGCAAATCGTCCTAGTTTTGTTTTCTCCTACCATTCTTGGTGGTTAAATCCTTTACCTTTCCTGGGAATTATTATGTAACAGGGTAGCTCTCTTTTTTGGTTTTTCCTGTTTTTGTTCCCCGTATTTTTTTGATTGTATTTGATACTGTTTCAGCTGGGTTTTCGACACTCCTTGTGCTGAAATCTTCAGGCATTCAGTAATATATTCCATTTTATCTTCTTCAAAACAAAAAAACCACACAAGCGAGATAAATATTACACCTTCATTCAAAATATCCAGACACATATATATGGGTCATCTCACGTATATGTTATTCAACATCTACCATTCCATTAATTGTTGAACTTTAACTCATATTTGATATATTAACATCTTCCTCAAGTGTACAACTCTTTGTGTCCATAACTATATGACATGGTCAAATAAGGTCAAACAAAGGGACAACAAGATAAAAAAGGTGGGTTGGTGGTGATTTAATGGAGGGAGATTTATGTTTCTTTCTTTCATGAGAAGGGAGAAAATAAAATTAAAAAAAGAAAGAAGATGAAAACGAAATTTGAGATTCAGATAAATGATACCGATAAAAAAAGTTGTGTGTTTTGTCCATGAGGTTATAAAGAATAAAGTGAGTCGGAGGAGTTAGAGACTTTTGAGTAATTAATTTCTTAAAAATTAGACTTAATTAAAAAACACAATAACATTTCAAAAATTGCTTAAAAAAATGCATGAAAGCGAATAACAACCAAAAATTTAATTTAATATAAAAATTAAACATCTACTCTTAGATTGGTCATCTCATTTATACGTGTCTCAACATCTACTATTGCATCTAATGTGGAACTTTAAATCACAATTGACACATTATTTTATATTCATTAAAGGTGAGACTTTATGCGTCTGTAATCTGTTGACATAACCAAATAAGGTCAAATGGAGGCATAACTTGGTTAAAAAGGTGGATTGATGGTGATTTCGTGGAGATATTTACGATTTTAACTTTCATTAAAAGAGAGAAAGGAAATTATAAAAAGAAATAATACGAAAAATAATTTAAAAATGAGAGAAATGATATGAAAAAAAAGTAGGGAGTGTTCGTCTACGGAATTATTGAAAATATAATAAGTTGTTGGTAATTTTATGTTTTATTTGAAGGAGTTGGAGATTTACGAGCAGTTATTCTACCCAAAAAACTAAACTCAATAAAAAAATGTCACATAATTTTAAAATGTGGCTTTGTCAACTCAGCAAAACACCTGCATTTTTTCATTGTTAGATTCCACTAGAAAGCAAAAGTGAAAGTGTTTTAAATGATAAAGGTTGGATAAAAATATTTGCTTCCAAAAACGTATATTTAATATAAAAAAATTAAGCAAACTAAACCCACAAACTAACAAATCAATTCATCATGATGTTCAGAGTTCTTAGAGTGCCTACAGTGGAATTAATCACCACATTTGACTAAGAGAAACCCCACTTGTGAAATTCACAACACATCTAAACTCAAAACCTTAAGACATTGAGTTTATTAGTCATCACACTTATATGTTGCTCAATATCTACTCTTATATATAATGTAGAAGTTTAAACCACACTTGACACATTAACGTCTCTCCCTCAAGTGTGAGACTATATGTATTTGTGATATGATGAGATAATCTAATAAGCTGAAAGGCACAACAAGGTAAAAAATGTGGTTGGTGGCGATTTCATAGAGGGATGTCTTTGTTCTTTTCTTTTCAAGAGAAAAGAGAAAGTAAATTAGAAAAAAGAGAGAAGATAAAAAATGAATTTGTACACGAGACAAATGATACAGAAAAACAGAGGGGTGCATGCTTTATTTGTGAGAGTATAAGGGGTATAATGAGTTGCTGGTAATTTTTTGAATTTGTTGAAGTAGTTGCACATTATTGAGTAATTATGCTACCAAAATAATAGATTCATTAAAAAATAGTCACATCAATTTAAAATGTCTAATAAACATGTATTTTGTTAATGTAAAAGAACATGTCTACATTTTTTTCTTCAAATTAGACCAAATACCAAAAGTGAAGGAATTTTAAATAAAAGGTTGCATAAAAAATTGCTTGAAAGCAAATGACATCTCAAAACTAAATTTTAAGATACAAAATTCAACAAATGACACCAATAAACTAACAAAACAAATCATCATAATTTTAGGACTTTCGTGAGAACCTCGATTAAGTTGTACCATAACATCATGCTAAGAGCAAACACACAAATGAGATTGACATCACAACTTCACCCAAAATCTTAAGACATTAGATATTTGAGTCATCTCATTTGTATGTTGCTCAACAACTACTACTGCATTCAATGTGTTATTTTAGCTCACACTAGATACATTAACATCTCTTCATTAAGTATGAGACTCTCCGTGTCCGCGATCCACCACTACAAACCACTTTTGCTCTACAAAAATGTTGAAGCGGATATGATATCACCATTGGGACTTATACAGGAGCCAACACTTTTGTGAATCAACACATTGCAACATGAGCAATCACACAAGTGAGAATGATGTTACATCTTCATCCAAAATTTTAAGGCTTAAGTATATGAGGTTTTTTTCTTCACTTCTTTGTTCTTCAACCTCCAATATTTTATCCAATGTTGAGGTTTAACTAACACTTGATACATCACAATATTCTCTTCTTCGAGGACGTCAAGATTCTAGCTTGTGCTTGGCACGGGTGTCCATACTAGTTGATCCATCATTTATAAGATTTTCAATGAGAATTTCAATCCATCATTAATAAGATTTTCGTTCAGCTTCAACCTTCACATTACGACATCCAATCACAGTGTAACGATTACAAATTTGAAGAGATTTTGTTACCTTAAACAAAAATTGAAAAGATCTTAGCATCAAACAAGCAACCGTTTGAGCAATGACAACAGAAAAATCACAATCAAATAAATTAAAGGTCTGTTTGTTTGGGAATTTTTAGAAAAAATATATAAAAAATATATACTTTTAATTAAAGAATCACTTTTTTTTGTGTAGTGTTTGTTTCAGATTTTTAAAAATTCTATTTTGTTAAAAAAAAATCATTTTAAGTTTCAAAATGAAAAGCTATTTCTAATAGTTTTTCCAAAATCTATTTTTTTAAACACGGAATTCAAATGTAAGAGCTTCAAATCTTAATAGTTTTTCCAAAATCTGTTTTTTTTAGGGTTAATAGTGTTTTACCCCCTGTAATATAGGTCATTTTTGATTTTCCACCCTGTAATTTTTTTGTTTTGTTTTCGTCCTTGTAATTTTTTTTTTGTTTTGGACTGAAAAATTTCGCCCCCTGTAATTTGAGAAAATTTCAGTTTACCCCTCTGTAATTTGAGCAAATTTTGGTCTACTCTCTTGGTAATTTGAGCAAATTTCGATCTACCTCCTTGTCATATCATCGATTTTGTACAGTCAGATGACCTAAGGGGGTATTTAGAAACAAATTTTTCTTACAAGGATTGAATCAAAAAATAATAATTTAAAGGGGGCAAACCCAAAAATGACCTATATTACAAAGGGTGAAACACTATTAACCGTTTTTTTTAAAAGCAAGGAACTAAAGTGTAAGAGCTTTAAATATTAAAAAAATTATTTTACGATAGTAAACAAACAAAAATAGGTTCATATTTTTTAAAAAAAATCTTAAAAAAAATCTCTATATTCTTTTTGTTAACAATTATTGTTAGCTTGCATTTTCTCTTATGCATTTTGACAGGCAGAAGGCTGGTTAAAACTGCGAAATTTTCCAAGTCCATGAATGAAGTTGTTGAGTTCGATAGAGATGGGAGAGTTTTCGGAGTTCGACAAAGATAAGACACGTAGCAAGCATGTTGAAGTTGTCGAAGTAGAGTAGTTTCTAGTTGCTGGTCTGATTAGTTACTTTTCCTTATGTATATATAATAGTTTTTCATAGAAAAAACTTGTCACAAATCATCTATTCAAAAGTTCTTAAAACTCTAAGCACTGACGTCTAGAGAAAAGATTCAGGGAATGTATGTAGCATGATTTGGTGAACCATCTCTAGCCAAGCAAGTCTAGAGGTTGCACACTAATCCTAACTCTCTGATTACCCGATATTACAATGCTAAATATTTTCCGAACACATATGTTTTGAAGGCTTTTGTGGGCTCTCATCCGAGTTATGCTTGGAGAAGCTTGCATCGCTCTATTTGAGTGCTTAATAAGGGTTGTTGTTGGAAACTAGGTAATGGTCATAATATTAGGATTTGGGAAGATGGGTGGTTGCCTTGCCAAAATGGTTTCAAAATCTTAACCAAAAATATCAGAGACCCAAATGTCTCATTGGTTAAGGACCTGTTGGTTGGAAACCCCATATTGGAACCAAGATTTCATTGATAACACTTTCCTTCCTTTTGAAGGGGCTCAAATTCAGCCAATCCCCCTATCTAAAAGTAGACTAAGGACTCTATTATATGGATGCACTATGAGTGTGGTAATTATTCTGTGAAGACGGGTTATCATGCTATCCAGGCTTGGTAGGAGCATAAGAACCAAAGCTCATCAGACCAGAACATGATGGAACATTTTTGGAAGAAGACGTGGACGCTAAAAACTATCCCTGGACATAAGGCTCTTATTTGAGAATTTTTCATAACGCACTCCTAGTCAGGAGTGAGTTAAACAAGCATGGTGTCAACTGTTCTATATTATATCCCAGGTGTGAAAAGAGCATGGAAACTGTTATTCAATTATTCATTGATTGTGAGTTAGCAAAAATTTAATGGTTTGGGTCACAGTTAGGGATAAGGTTCTATGATACTTTCCATAATCACATTAATGATTGGCTTATTATGATTATTAATAGCAAGGAGGATTCTATCGTCATGTAAATTACAGTTTTACTTTATAGTTTTGGTACACACGCAACCAGAAAGTGTTTGTAAATAAGGATGTACCTGGAGAAATGGTTATTCAACGCGTTTCCAACAACATTATGAGTTACCTCAAAGCTATTGTTCCATATTTGAACCTTTCTCGGAGCGGAAATTCCTATCCTAGGCATCAAAGATCACATGCAACCAACATTATTAGATGGGTAAAACCTGGTAAGGGTGAAATCAAAGTGCATTGTGATGTGAATCTTACTTTAGATGGTTTATAGGGCCTTTGTGTTATCGCAAGGAACAATGAAGGAATGGTTTTAGCTTCAGGGACTTGGAAAAGACAAGGGTTCAGTTGTGACATCACTGCAGAAGCTTGGAGTCTGTACCAGGCAATGTTGTTTGCGCAGGAGTGTTGTTTCTCCATTGACAACGAGAAGCTGGTGAAGTTGCTCAGAGGAAAAGGAGAAGAGCAAAGGTCGTATTTGGGGTCGATTATTGAAGGGATAAACTTTCTAAGAATTGGTTTTTATTAGTTATAGGTTTTCCCATGTAAGAAGAAGTGGCAATTATGTGGCCCATTGTTTGGCTCAACTTGCGCTCTTTGACTCTAATAGGGTTTGGATGGAGGATGTTCCAGATCCAACCATCTTTTTGTATATTGATGGTTTAATCAATTAATAATATGAGGTTTATCCTATAAAATAAAAACCAAAGCAAACGAAGACAGAGAGAGACGTATAATTAAACTACACCCAAAAAACAAAACAACCAAATTATTTCGAATAATACATTCCAATAGCTATCACAAATCTCAAATGTTGAACAAATAACCAAATGTTGATCAACCAAATGAAATAACCGACTAAATATCAATACATGATGTTGATTCATTTTTTTTTATAACAAACAATTCTCCAATTGTTAGACCAATCTAACTTGTCTTTCATCCACAAATACACCAACACCAACCATATTATACCAATATATGGGTTCAATAGAGAATAATAAAAGAGACGAGTAGGGTTTCAATGCTACAATAGCTTAACATTACAAAAAGTTAATTGAAAAAAGAACATGACCGTGTAAACTGTTTTTACACTCTCAGTGTACTATCTTAATATTTTCTACGCGGGTCACCACCGTTTTTATTCTATTAAATAACTATCGATTAAAATGATTGTTGTCTTAGATTGTGTAAACGATTTGCAAATAATATACTCCTCCATTTTACAATGAGTGCCGTTTAAGGTCTTGACACACATATTAAGAAATTGAATGAAATAAATCATTAGATATCACACTTTTACTAAACTGGCCTTACTTTATAAGAAAAAAATAAACTTAAAGTTGCATTGAAAATTGTGTGAGAGAAAAATTGAAGTATTTATTGAGGGTAAAGTTAGAAGAAAAAAAATTAAAGTTGCATTGAAAATGTAAAGTGACATTCATTTTAAAACAATTTTTTTTTAGCTAAAATGACACTCATTATAAATCGGAGGGAGTACTTTATAATTGAAATTTTGTTTTAAAATAAGGGACTAAAACTTAAAAAAAAAAAAAAGGAACATCATGAGTACATTTAAATCTATATGCTTAAATTTTTTCCTGACCAAATATATACAATTTAGACTTTTTTGACTAAAAATTATAGACTTTTAAAACCTAAGACTAATGCTGCTGTAAAAGAATAATAATTAAGAATAGACATGAAGGGAACAATTCTCTGTTGAAAAAAAATAAGAAAGTGTTTTTGCTGGAAAGGAAAATCAGTAGAAAATAGTTAAAAAGGTGAAGTTTTTTTTGTTTGTTGAGAAGTAATCAAAAAAAGGAGGTTGGATACTTGCTTGGATTGATATTTGATAGGGGCTATACTACGTTAGGCTTACGCATATACAAAGCCGTTACTTTATTATCCGAATGGAACAATATTATATTCCAATTGACGTAAATACCCTTCCGTAGAATACGAATCCCCTTTCCGCCCAGTATCCCACCTCCGTACCCTTTATCGTCATTTCCTCTCTCATTCCTCTATCTACTACTGCACACTCTTTCTCTTTGTCTTTCTCTCGCTTTCATCTTTCTCCTCCTCCTGCCATTCCAAATCCAAAAACCTTCAACAATTTCGTTCATGGCGGAAGAAGAAGATTCAACTCTCGAATCGCCACATTCTCTCAAATACAAACTGAAATCCTCTCTCTGTTTTTCATGCTGTTTCTCTCATAACCGCGTGAAACCGAGAATCGTTCGAAGCTCATCGCTTCGAACTCACAATCGCAATCACAATCACAACAACACTCGTTCAATCGATTTCCCTCATTTAAAGGAAAAATGCACCAATTTCATCTCTCGGATCGTTCACCACCGCCGCCGCCATTCCGCCGATTTCCATTACGACGCTCTCAGTTACGCGTTGAATTTCGAAGACGATGCCAACGACGAGAAGTCCGTTAACGATCTCAGGAGTTTCTCGGCGAGATTACCGGCTTCTCCGCCGTTATCGCCGAAAGCGGCAGTTAATGATACCGTGAAAATCGCCGCTATCAGTTGATCTAAAATGTAACCGCAGATCTAGAATTTTCCAATGCAGGTGCAGGCATGGGATAAAAACTCGGATCCGGTGACGTTTTAGAACAGTTTTTTGGATTTTGTTATATCTGTTATGTCATTTTTATCTTTGGCTCTATTGTAATTTGTAGATAATAGTGTCATTGTTAGATGCAACCACCAATATGAATGTTTATGGAATTCAAACGAAATGAATAAGAGGTAGGAAAAAAGAAGGATAAAAGTGAAAATTGATGATGGTAGTGATTTTTTACTCTCTTGGCGGTGTTCCTTCTTCATTGTTTGTTTGTTAGTTGTTACTTTTGGGTTTTCGAGAATCTGAGTAGCGTTGAAAATTGGGAGAGGTAGTGATGGATTGGTAATGTTAACTGAAACTCTGACACATGAAGACTCTATTCATATTTTGTCGTGCTCTTGGACCTCGATACTGCAAATATTTACTACAATATTTTAGAGCGACTAGTGTATTTACCAATATTTTAATCTTGTGAATCAAATTTATTTTTTTTAGGAAACAATATTTTAATCTTGGAAGTCAAGACCCTTTCCATTTTTTCCTTAAAAAAAAACAAAACATACCTTTCCATTTTTCTTAGAACTTCATAGTCAACATTAAAAAATAGGCTTAAATGCATTTTTCTCCTCCTATGTTTCAAAAAGTTGCGATTTTAACCCCTTTTAAAAAAATGGATATTTTGACCCCCTAACTTTTGGCCCTCTTTTGATTAGCTGATTTTGATGGAGATTATGACAATTTCTCAATCTCTGATGATGTAAGCTGGCATGGCGATAGAAGGATGCTGATAAGTGGAGTCCAAACTAGCATGGTGTAACTTTTGGCCCCCTAAAGAATGATCCACTTATTAGTTTGGACTCCATTTATCATGCCAGTTTGGACACCATGTAAGTTTGGACTCCACTTATCAGCATCATTTTATCCCCATGCCAGTTTACACCATCAGAGATTGAGAAATTGACATAAAATCAGTTAATCAAAAGAGGGCCAGAAGTTAGCGGGTCAAAATATCCATTTTTTTAAAGGGGGCCAAAATCACAACTTTTTGAAACATAGGGGATGAAAAATAATGGGTCTCGCTAACTAGGGTCCTAAGGACAATGGTTAAGGATTCCATTAATAGAAACATTGTCTTTGAAATACAAGTCTTAATGTTTTTCTTAGCAATAATTGCACCATTTTTCGATGTAAACTTATTCAATACCCCAAGGACAATGGTTAACATTCTCCAAAAATAATTCTACCATTATCTTGATTTGTTGCGATAAAAATCCTCTAATTTTTCAATGAATGATGATTTTTACCATTTAGACTATATAATGGGAAACTCAAGATGTGCTAAACCTTTTACCTTGATGGTGTGTGACACACCAATAAAATCAACATGTGTTTTTTTTTTTAGGGAATAAAATCAACATGTGTTAATTGGTATACTTTGTATTCTTTTGTTCCAATCACAAAAAAGTCACTAACTAATTAGAAATAAGTAGCTTATAAAACATTCATAATAATAGTCTAAAAAAAAACATTCATAATAATAATGGTCGTATAGAGAAATCTTTTATAAATAGAACCGTGATAGTTTACAAAAGATCCACAACCAACAATACTTTAAAATACCATGGGTTGACTTGAGGTCGGAACATTGATCTGCTAGGTGGAGGCTTAATCCAGACCTTTAACCTAGATTATAAAGACTAATCCGTACACCAAAGAAGTCATGTGATGTTTAAGAATAAAACTAATAGTAGTTTATAAACATTCATACTTCTCATCCCACCAAGATGCCTTAGTATGAAAAAAAATGTCTTTAACAAACGACAATTGCACAGTACCCAAAAAAATGGACAATACCTTATAAATACAATGTCATGAACTTGACATCAAAATAATTTGATTTTAATAATACACTGTCTTAAATACCTTTGTAGTCTCTTAACCTTTTTTCTTTTTTTCCATTTCAAATACATGTATACATGTACAAAAAATATAATGATTAAAAAAACAAAATACAACACATTTTTAAGATAACACAATAAATACAATGTGGAATGAAATAAATAATAATAAAATATAATGATCTCTCCTAAAAAAATAATTTAAACATGCCATAAGCAATATAGGCCATGCTTATGGTATAAGGCCCCGTTTGGATTAACTTATTTTGAGCTTATGTGAGCTTATCTACTAACATAAGCCCTTTCAAATGTGTTTGGGTAAATAATAAAAACAGCTTATAACAATTTCATAAGCCGCTTATACCATATTTTAATAAGCTATAATTTTGAGCTTACCACATAGCTTATACGGAGCTTATGCCAATATATGACACCCCCTTCGATACTCGCTTTACCTTTTTTCTTCTAAGCCTATATTTTTTAATTTTTTTTATTATATACATGTCTTTTATACGTTGGTGATGAGTAGAATACCTAACTGGAATACCTTATTCTTTAATTAACACACATATCTTTAATTAATCTATATGTACATATATATTTTCTTTACAAAGTATATACATATATGATATATGTTAAACTCATTCAATTTATACAACCATATTTCTCAAAATAATTTACACAGAGATTTGACACAATACAAATACAAATACCAGGTAAACTTTTTATAGTTGTTTTGTTTCTTATCTTGTGCAGTTTTTCTTATAATTTTTTTTCCCTTTTGCTGATTTTTTTTTAAACCAAATTTATTAGAAAGGAGAAAAGTATAAAGATTACTTAACTCACAACTTGAGAAAATTACATGATGTTTTTTTCAACAATGAACTATGACTATTAAACTTTTACATACGTTTGATTAATATATATATATATATA
>Ga0228710_1012609_pt1 | contig 10422 bp, 3 predicted proteins | sample MedpolnodulmetaG_FD_177995 | JGI IMG/M metagenome (GOLD analysis project Ga0228710, IMG submission 177995) | Root nodule microbial communities from Medicago polymorpha collected in Santa Monica, California, United States - pink nodules | ecosystem: Host-associated > Plants > Roots > Nodule... | reverse complement strand
CTTTGCTCAGTGCCTTGAGTCATTTTCCTGCAAAATTAGGTAGAGTAAGATAGGTAAAGCATAAAATGATTAAAATCAATTATCTCTCAGCTTTTTCCTAAATAACTTGCAAAACAAGTTATAAAAGTGCCATAAATCGTTATTAGAATTACTACTTCCTGGCACTTATCAATAGCCTAAGCCTAGCCTTTTTCATAAACATGCCAGGATAGGCTTAAACAGGCCAGACCGTAGGCCCCTGTTGGCCGACCTTGCCTATTTCCAACCCTAGCCGCCGTATAGAACCCGGTCTAGGGGGATCCTTCTCCAACTGATCAATGAGTTTTTTCTATTGGAATGCTTGCAGTTTTGGGAAGGTAACTGTTGCATCGATTTGTTAGATGATATGGGTCATTCGCTTCAGGGCACGGTTTGGTCCTCAATGTTGCCTCATGCTTTGCAGGCTGGCTTCTTTAGGGTCCGTTGTGGAATGCATATTTACATGTTTCCTTAGGCGGCTGTTTTTATTTGTTTCCGTTTATTTTTATTTCCTACTTTTTATTTTGAGGGTTTTGGCCTAGTCTCTCCTCTTGTATATCTTTTTCCCCTTTTTTTAATAAATTTTTCATTGAGCTTGGCGGCATAGGATGGGAGTTCCTCGAGGTGCCAACCTAGTTGGGTGGTCATCGCTTTCCCTTGATGTATGTCCTTGCTCATGGCTTAGCAAAAAAAACAAATTAAACTATGAAACCCCGTATTTTAGTAAACAGCAAAACAAAAACTAGTAACTATTCTTTTGGGGCATTGTCTGTGTGTGTGGTTTTTCTACCGTCATGTGCATATAGAGTTAGTTCATCGGTAAGAGTTTGGCCTTGTAATTTTTTTTTTACAATTTGGTATCCGGCTCAAGAATCAACTAATATTATGTATTCAATCATGTCGTCCATTTAAATAGGGTTCATTTAAAGTCAGTGTATAGTCTTGTATGGACTTAGGCCACCGATATTGGCACCAGAGAAAATCAAACTTGAGATCTTGAGAGAAACACACTTCAAGGTCTCAACCCAACACCACTAAACCAACATCAAATGGAATTTTTAGACTTGTAGTTTTAGAGGAGCGGAGATCATATCTCCTCAGAAACGGATGTAAAATGTTTAAGAATCTATTGTCCTCATATTTAAAAAATGCCTACTTTCTACAAATGCATTGATTCGGTAATACTCCAATCAATATTCTTATATCGATATTAAGTTTTGTTAAAATGTATTTTTAGTCTTTCCTATTTTATAACTTTCAGGATTTTTGATCCACTTGAAGATAATGATGACTCTAATAACCATTTTATAAGTCTTTGATGAGAATTAATCTTTTTTTTGTGGTGGTCGGGATTCGAACCCCGAACCTTGCATATATTATGCATTGTCCTTACCAACTGAGTTAAGCTCACGGGAACGAGAATTAATCTTTATTAGTATGGCGACTCTAATAACCATTTTATAAATCTTTGATGAGAATTAATCTTTATTAGAGTGACCATATTAATAAAACTTCTTCTTCCCTATTTTATAAAAAAAAAATATATAAATCATATATATACAGCCACACATTTCTTTATCGTTTTTGTTTACAATAATATAAAACAAAAGAGATCAAGTATATTCAATACCTATATTTGAACCTAACTTTAGTGCATTTAGGTGTACTTTGTTTGTGTTCTTCCAAAAATTGTTTGACATTATTCAAGGATAGTTTAAAATCCGAAAAAATCTTCCATAACTGTTTCAACCTAATCAATGAGCATGGATTTTTGTAGGATTTTGGACCTTATTGTTAGGTCTTAGAATTGATTTATGGCAAGGTTTAGTATTAACATGTGTCTTTTCTCTTTATTTATTTATTTATTTTTGAAGAGATGTGTCTTTTCTATTAATGATTTTTGAGTTTCTGAATGTAGTTATAGGCATATTAATTGTTATTTTATGTTGGTTATACGTACGTAAAACGAAATAAAAAATCAATAAGTGAAAGAGAGGTGAAATTTACCGAACGGTGTTGTTTGGATTTATCACTCCTCCGTTGTGGGAAAGGAGAAAACGAATGGTATATGCGGAAAAAAAATGATTGTTGTGATTCTTTTAATGAAATAGCTTTCCAAATTGAGTAATTATACAAATTGGGGGTGGTTTGATAGCATCATATTTATGTCTAGAAAGGAGAATTAGAGTCTAGAAAAACTCAAACGTGTACCGAAAAAAGAAAAAGAAAAAGAAATAACATATATTTTTTTATTTAAGTGGGGTGTGGATATTAAACTTAATTATTATTTTTGAGGCCCATTACTTTTAGAGGCCCGACTTGGTTGAGCTGCTTGCGCACCCCAAAGTCGGGCCTGCGTACGTACCTTTTTAAAGACGTACACACCCTTGTCTTCCCCCATTATATAATAATAATAATAAAATATTAATTGAAAACATATCTAATTTCCAAAAAATTAAATAAATAAAAAATCTCCACTCAAATATTCACCACACCTTTCTTTTTTTGATTACTCTCTATGCTAATTGAGAAAAAAAGTCCAAGTCTCACATTAAAAAAATAAGATCTAAAGATAATTAATAAATTCACTTTACAAATCGAATTTGTATGGTCTAAATCTAATAATTATCTTGACACCATGGAGAAGGTAGCTTTAGATAGCTCAACTTTACCTCAATTCCAACCATGAAGAAGATGAAGAAATAAGTGGCAAAGAAGTGCAAATTCCATCATGTCCTTCAAAGATGAGTTGCAAAATGCTTTTGATTATGACTTTTCACATCCTATCTACTTCTCATGCGTCTTATAAATTTTACAAAAAAGTCTATTGAATTTTGGATTATAAAACCCGAACACATCTAAACTCTTATGTATAATCAGTAAGCAATCAGAACCTCTCTCATTTTACCAGTTTTGAATTTTGCTTTTTAAAACAATCACAAAACAAAGTAAATAATGATAAAAACCTATCAAATAAAATCATAAAAATACCACACAAAAATTTTAAAAAATCAAATAAAATTAATGCAATTTTTTTCGGATTTTTCTGAGAATATGAGAAATGAAAAATGGGTCTAAACGATGAAATTTTAGATTTTGAGGGGCGGAGTCTCATATGAAGTCTCTTCTAAGGGAGTCTTGATCTTTCTTTTTTTGGCTTAATAGCAGTTTTATCCCCCCTAACTTTCCCAAAGTTGCGATTTTGGCCCCCTAAGAAAAAAAAACTACAAAACCGCCCGCTAAGTTTTGCATCTGTGGCAGTTTTGGCCCCCTAGGCCAATTTTGACTCGGTGTACGTTGACGTGGCACCCTAAATGAGGTGCCACGTGTTATTTTTTTTACAAAAAATTGGTCTTGGGGGGCCCAAACTGCTATAGTTGCAAAACTTAAGGGCGACTTTGTAGTTTTTTTTCTTAGGGGGCCAAAATCGCAACTTCGTGAAAGTTAGGGGGCAAAAATTGCTATGAAGCCTTTTTTTCCTTATTTTCTGCGGAAATTTTGGAGCAACTGATCAAGTAGCCCGAAAATCGGATTTTTGACTAAGAACAACTAACAAACAGCAAACAATGACCTAAAACAAAATAATGGGAGTTAGGAAGAGTAATATTGTCCTTAAACTGGTTATCCATGTTACAAACTGACTCAGAATTTGTGCTGATGCAGTTCAGATTATATAATCCGAACTGCTTTTCCCTGAAAAAGGGTGACTAAGAGGGTGTTTGGATTCTACAATCCGAAAAAAGCTAGGAGCGCACCCTATTTTTTGAGGTTTTTGGATTATAAAGTCCGAATTGGTGAAACACTCATTTTTTTCACCCCATAACAAAGGAAAAACTCAATTCGAATTCTAAAATCTGAAAATCACATAGGGATTTTCGGAAGAAAAAAAAAAGGGCACGCGAGAAATTAGTAGGATAGGAAAAGTAATGAGTAGCTGCAAAATGTGTCTTATTGATTGGCATCCTTAGGCCGAGTTGAGGGCTAGATTTTTTTTCTTTGAATTAACACAAATTTATTGAATTTAGCTGCTGACATACATTATGTTTTTTTTTCCTTTTAGGAGAAACAACATATATTAACACATGTAAACAAGAATAAGAATGTTTCAAGCCCTTTTTTTTCTTTCTTTCAATAAAAAATGTTAGTGGTTAATTGCTAGATTAACATTTTTCTCCATTTTCCGTATTTGAACTTAGAATTTTTAATTTCTTATCTTTTAGTTCAAACTAGTTGAACTATTCAATACCCTAAAATGTTTCAAGCATTAAAAACGATTCAAGTTCCACCTCTAGTAGTAAGATACGAGTCTCCACGTTAAGCACATTAACATTAAAAATTAGACTCACGGATATACCTAATTGTAATAAGAAAGTTGGAAAGTTTAATTCACACAATGTTCACGTAGGGATAAAATTACACAATAATGGTACCAAGTCGGAGCATAAACAATAAAACTAAGCCATATTAATAGATGATATTTGAATTCTCAAACATGTCAAAAATACACTATCGAAAGTGCACTTTCGGTAGTGTATTTTCAAATTGTACTTCTTGTAAGTCGATGGAGCGAATAGAGAAATAATCTAATCATAAGACCTACCAAGTAGTAGTGTTGTTTTTCATTTTACCACTTGCATATATATATATATATGCAAAGAGATACAAAGAGATATCACAATTATTCTTCTCAGTCCCTCTCTGTGATCAATGCTGATTTAGCCTCTTAGTTTGTACTCATCCTTCCCTTAAATAACCCTCCTCCATTGAAAACAACACACACACAAAGCACAAACACAAACTCAAGAAATATTTCATTTTCACAATTGAACCAAACCTTCTTTAGCTAAGAGGGCCAAAAGTTGCCACCAATCCTCAAAACACTTCATTCGTAACGGAGCCTTTTTCTCTTGAAACTCAACCTGCAGTTTTCAAACACAACAAAAATCCAAAACCAACCAACCAACCATAAAGAACTCAATATTTAAAGACATTGATTTTGTCTTTGTCCCAATTCATTCTTAAACTCCACTTGCTAAAATTTCCATTTGCTCTCTATTTTCTTGTTCAGTATCAGACCTTGGCGCTTCGATTCGTTAGAAAAAAATCTTCTTCGTTACATATTTTCAAAATGGACAATTATCTAAGAGAATTAGAAGGAAAACAAGCACATGATCCTTTATTCATAGAAAAAATGATCAACAAAAACAAGAATTCAACTTCTTCAAGTGATAGATGTTTATGGATTCCAGGTCCATTGATAGTAGGAGCAGGACCATCAGGACTAGCAGTAGCAGCATATCTAAAACAAAAAGGTGTTCCAAGTTTAATACTAGAAAGATCAAATTGCATAGCTTCACTATGGAAGCTAAAAACCTACGATCGACTTCGTCTTCATTTACCAAAACAAGTTTGTGAGCTTCCTTTGATGGAATTCCCTAGTGGTTTTCCAACATATCCAACAAAGCAACAATTCATAGAGTATTTGGAAAGTTATTCCGAAAATTTTGATATTAGGCCTTGGTTCAATGAGACAGTTATGCATGCTGAGTTTGATGCTACACTTGGTTTTTGGAGAGTGAGGAGTGAGGGGAAGGCGGGAATGGTTACCGAGTTTGTTTGTCGATGGTTGATCGTTGCAACCGGAGAGAATGCTGAGGCAGTTGTGCCGGAGATTGAAGGAGTTGATGAGTTTGGTGGTAGTATTAGGCATACTAGTTTGTATAAAAGTGGTGAAGAGTTTAGAGGGAAGAAAGTTTTGGTTGTTGGATGTGGAAATTCAGGTATGGAAGTTTGTTTGGATCTTTGTAATCATGATGCTGCTCCTTCTATTGTGGTTAGAGATTCAGTAAGTACTCACAAATTTTTCTCCTTTTACTTTCTTTTTTTCTTTCTTTTTTAACTTTTCCGTTTTGGAAATGGAACCGATGCACAATGCAGCAGTTGTGAGAATAATTAGATTTGGAGAAAGAAATTTTTTCTATCGCTAAATCTATCGTTTTCCGCGGCTGCTGCAGGGCTGTAGTATGCCTATGATTATGGAAATCAGCATGTACTAAAAATACTATAAAGTTGTTTTTATTTTTGGTTAAAATTTTTTACAACCTCCCTATTTTGGAATTGATGTTTTAACATGAACATAACTAATTTAAGCATAGCAACAAAACATTCACTTTTTCTTCTTTTTATCAATTTTTGTTTTTTTTATGGGTTTTATCAAATTTGAAATATAGAGTACTTGTTATGTCAAACTCAAATAAGTGAATTTTTGTTTTTTGTTTTTTTTATTCAAAACATACTATATATGTTTACATAAACATTTGTTTCAAAAAAAAAATGTTTACATAAACATGAAATATTCAAAGTTCCTTGTAGCCTAAAATTCAATATTAGTAACAACTATCTCCTAATTAAGAAACATGGAAATTTGTTGGGTTCCTTCTTAAAAAAAAATAGTTACAATACTAAATAGATTATGATATTGTGAGACATAATATGCAAGTAAAATTCACCTTCAAAGTAGTGTTTTGTTTTTTCTAATATAGCATATAAAATATGCAAATTATTCATACTTCCATGTAGTGGCTACAGGTACAATGAATTGTTAATTTAGATCCATTTCAAAAGTATTTTGAATATTTCATTTTTTGAGCACTAGTATTATAAAAAGCATGATATTTCACTTTTTTTGGGATTCTCAAGCATGCCTAGCATGGGATAGAAGATGACCCAGTTGCTTTTTTCCCTCCTTTTTCCTTCCCATGATGTTCTTTGCAAAAGAGATACGCTTTCTCTTGTATTATTACAAGTAGAGCATGGCCACCAACACAATTAAGGCCTATCAAGGGCCAAAAGCCTCCCACATAAGCTCTTACCTTTTTCTCTTTTTTGTTTTTTCCTCTCACTTTTTTGGTGTTTGGAATGAAGCTGTTATGTGATGGGAAACACCAAAGCATCTCCACAACTAAGTTTTAAGTCTCGTCATGGTTGAGGTCACGTCGCTTCCTTAATAATATGAAAAATGGCACTTAAATTATGGCGGATGTGACCTTAATCACAATCGCATCATGATCGTCAGTGTTGGTATTTTAAGTTTGAACAAGAGTCTCACATTGGATAAAAAAGTGGATGTTGAACATGTAAATAAAATGACTCATATCTAACGTTTAAAGATTTTAGATGAAGATGTGGTGTCAAAATACATTTGTGTCGTTGTCCAAAGCCTAATGTGATGATCTTCTAAACTCTCCTTATGACTCAATAGTAGTATTAGAGCAAATGGTTTGGTTAAAGGTTGACCCTACTCGTTATGTTAAAAGTCTTTATGACCATGGTGCTCTGAAGGTATGTCTTGTTGATATTGTGTTAAAGGTGGTGCAAATGTATGTGAATGAAAGTGTATCACATTGATTTTGTGCCAACCAATGCAAGTGTATGAAAACGCTTTTGCTTTGGGGACATACATAGATGAATTGATTGACTCACACTTGTTGGAGAGATTGTTGGTATTTCAAGCATTAGTAAGAGTCTTAGATTGTCTGAAAAAGTGAATGTTGAGCAACACAACAATAAGATAACTTATATACATAAGAGTCTTACCTTTTTCACGTATGTGGTTGCTCAAATTCAAATGATATTGTAATTTCAACGAACAAAATTCTAAGTTAAGCTTGTTATAATATCACTTAACAACAATTTCCACCTCTACTATATACTTTTTTTATAGAAAAAGGTGTACTCAAATTATGCAAGAAAACAATCTCATCATGGTACTTTTTCTCTATTGGTTTGATTGAAGGTACACATCCTACCAAGAGATATGCTGGGAAAATCAACTTTTGGGTTGTCCATGTGGTTGCTCAAGTGGTTACCCGTGCAACTGGTGGATCACATCCTTCTCACTGTGTCATGGTTAATGCTTGGCAACACAGAACGGTTCGGTTTGGTTCGGCCTCGATTGGGTCCCCTTGAACTCAAAAAACTGTCTGGAAAGACACCGGTCCTAGATGTGGGTGCCCTTGCCAAGATTAAAAGAGGAGACATCAAGGTACTTTCTATCAAATCAAATTCAACTTTTTTTAATCCTTAAGATTTTAGTGTCACTTTGAGTCTAAATAATAGATTTTGTGTCACCCCAGAAATTAGTTTATTTGGACGCTTTTTCTTTTTAGTCATAGGAACATTTTTAACTAATGAAAGTACTTCTGTATATTTTGTTTCACCTTTCTTTCTTGTTTGAAAGATTTTCCATGATCGTTATGTGCTTTCAATCAAATCTTACTTTATTAAGGTTCATAATCTGAGTTTACTTTCGATATAGTGTAAACGTGAAACATTCTATATTATTAAACAAACAATCATAATCAATTGTATATTAACTTTTAACATAGTTATACTTCTTTTATTTCACTATTAGTCTAATGGCCACACGTATTGAAGTAAATTCACACAAAGATTCAACATAAAATGTTCTCACAATCAAACATCTATTTTAGGTGGTAACAACAAGGGCATATAATTGATTAGCCAAATATTTTTAATAAATTAACGGTTATAATTGATCGATAATGTAAAATATTTTACACTAATTATAACTACAAATAATAACTTCCCTAAAAAAAACTACAAATAATAATTAAACCTTTGGTAGGAATTTCACAAAAGTTAATAGAGAACGTCATTATCATTAAAACTTTGCAATATTTCTTTTTGTATGAGTTTTACCGTTAAACTCTTGAAAATATTTAATAGAAGCTAATAAATATAATATATTTTTGAAAGAATATATATTAATCATTTCTTGAGTATAATTATTTTTATTAAATTGTTTGATTGATCTCCATAGCTCCCTCGTTCAGGTACGTCCAGGAATCAAGAGGTTAAAACGCTACACAGTAGAATTTGCTGATGGAAGTACAGAGAATTATGACGCCATCATACTGGCAACTGGTTACAAAAGTAATGTACCCTATTGGTTAAAGGTAAGTTATAATCCCATTGTGCACTCTTTAAAAAAAATTCCAAACAATGAAAACGGCACTATTTGTTTGTTTTTATCTTAGTTGACTTTAATAACTAACTAGGCACTAACAACATTCGAAAAAAATATACACTTTTTTTTTCTTACACTTGTTCAATCGGATCTCATCATGATATCATATTTGTAATATTATTTATTAATTAAATACATGCACAAATATTCATTTTAAAAAATATAATTAATTTGAATGTTTGCATGCAAACCAATTATACTCTGATGCATCTTAATGAAAATATGTTTTTCACTTTTTTTATTTATTTTTAACTACCAAACTATCACTTTATTGTTTAAAATTTATTTTCTGTTATCAAATATTCATAAAGAATCCGTCAAAACATATTTATAAACAAATTATGAGAACAATTTTTTTCACATATGAAGACACGAAAACTTTGAAAAAAATTGGAAATTTTGTACTTAGAATTGACAACAGGTCAAAACAAACTTTTTATAATAACTAACATGTGCTAAAGTTTTTTATTTCGAATAAGGAAAATACGGATATGGAACAATTTTTTTTTTTTTTACAAAGGATATGGAATAATTTAAATGAGCCTATCCATCTATCTGAATTTTGAAAATGATATAAAGCAAAAAAAAGAGGCTAATAATACAAATAACTGAAATGGTATATGTGCAGGATAAAGGTATGTTCTCTAAGGAAGATGGATACCCTAGGAAGCCATTCCCTAATGGATGGAAAGGTGAAAATGGCCTTTATGCTGTTGGTTTCACTAAACGTGGACTACTTGGTGCATCCATGGATGCAAAAAATATTGTTGAAGATATTGAACGGTGTTGGAAAGCTGAGGCAAAGCATATATTTCCACAATCAAATTCATGATTATCCGTTTAATTATTTAGGTCAACTTAGATGTTATTACATGAATGGTGATGGAGGAATTTTGTTGTGACATTACATATGTGCATAATGTTATCAAGGGTGTGGTGCTCCTCCTTGTCCATATGGTCAGAAAATGTTTCCTTTGGTGGTGTCCTTGATTCGTGGATTCAATTATAAGCCTTACTTTGAAAATATGTGATATTGAAATTGAAGAGTGAAAAAAAAAATGATGTGTTTTTAGTTTATTAATTGTATTGTGGTTTTTTAGGGAGAAGGAACATATGCATATTGTATAGTGCAATTTTTGGTTATGTAGGTTTGACTTGCTATAGAGAAAGGGAAATAAAATGACAAAAAATTGCATTGCGGGCTGAGGAGATATTTTCCAAGAATGAATTTTTTTTTTTTTTTGAGGGATCCAAGAATGAATGTTTGTCTTGTAATTGTGGTTAACTTATATTCCTATGGATTTTTCATTTAATGGAATAGAGTTTTGATGCTTTTTAAATGTCTCTTTGAAGTT
>Ga0228710_1012604_pt1 | contig 10426 bp, 14 predicted proteins | sample MedpolnodulmetaG_FD_177995 | JGI IMG/M metagenome (GOLD analysis project Ga0228710, IMG submission 177995) | Root nodule microbial communities from Medicago polymorpha collected in Santa Monica, California, United States - pink nodules | ecosystem: Host-associated > Plants > Roots > Nodule... | reverse complement strand
AGCCTATGAAATTATTATTGTTGGATAGATTTTTTTATTTTACAAGTGTCATTATTTTAGTTTTTAAAGTGACCGAGTCAATCCGATTTAATCCGGTTAAATAACTATATAAATTTAATCTAAGACCAAGTCATCTAACCGAGTCATCCGAGTGGTTCTGGTTCAGTCATGCGGTTCGACCAATGACTCAGTGGTTCGACCATTGACCCAGTACCCCTGCCGAGTCGATGACCGAACCGAGTTTTAAAACTATGATAACCGGTATGTTAATAGTTCATATATTATGATGATAATTAGTATGCTAATTGTGGTCTGTTTGACTTTTGTAGGAACTAGCTGAATGGAATGCTCGGTATATGCAAAAGTTTGGGTTTGTTTTTCTTGTATGTGCATCTGGGAGAAGTACTGAATCGCTACTTGCTGAACTAAAGGTAAAATATGAATTTAAGGTCTAGTGTTGAGTGTTATATTAAATTTAAATTCATTTGTTCACTGTGCAGAGACGCTATGCAAACAAACCAATTGTTGAATTTGAGATTGCAGCTCAGGAGCAAATGAAAATTACAGAACTTCGCCTTGCAAAGCTCTTTACAAGTAAAAAAAACATATCTTCTACAACTGATACTAATTCCATTGCTGTTGCTCAAAGTCAAAGGGCAGAAGGTACTTCCATATACTTTATTGTGTTTTATGTTTGGTTATTTTATAAGCATATTTCCAAATTTGGATTTGATTCCAATTGATAGCTTCATGTTCTAATTGTTTCAATGACTGTGACAACCCTTGCACTATTGAATTCGGTTAAGGAAATGATTCCATCCACTCATAATATACCATGATGACTTTATATATTAAACCTATGATATATCATTTTCCGTTTATAATCAATCATCACTGAGTCACAACTTTTTGTCTAGAAGTAGCAGGATCACAGTTTGGAGTTTTATGTCCATTTATTTTGTATATTAAAATAATTAAAATGCACATTGATTAACGATACTAGTTAACTCCAATTAATTTTCTTGATTTAAAGGGTATTTCAGGAATGAGAATAATTAAGATGTTAAGATTGGTTAGAATTTGCTTATATTTTGTACTATTCAACATGTCTATCTTTTGTTTGTATTTAATTTTGAAGAGACTCAAGAACTCCTACTTTTGCATCATTATTGTTTTTGGTGATATCATATGATAATTACTTAATATTTTACCTTGTTTTATTAATTTTTCGAATGCTAGAAGTTCGTGTAAGCATTATTGGTGGTCATGTGACTGCTGCTTCAGACACTTTAAGAGGAAAATCAATCCAAAATACATCTAGAACCCGCCCAGCTATTACCACTCACGTGTTGGATGTTTCACGGGGATATCCAGCTCCCGGAATTGAGGTACTCTTGGAGGTGTGGAGGGGAAGTCAAGCTGGACCGACATTTGGAATTACAGATGGTGGCAGTTGGGTGGTTCTAGGGTCTTCAACGACTGACTCAGACGGTCGTAGCGGTCAACTGATGGACATAGTTGATGAGGTGGATCCAGGGACATACAGGTTAACCTTCAACACTGGGAAGTACAATCCAACTGGTTTCTTTCCATATGCAACTATTGTGTTTGAAATCCTAGAGTCACAGAAAAGGGAACATTTTCATGTTCCTCTGTTGCTTTCACCATTTTCATTCAGCACTTACCGTGGAAGCTAGAAGAAATATGGGAATTGTTGCCCTATCAATGCATTCATTACATGCATTGAATATCTGGAAGTGGATTTGTATTTGTGGTGTTTTGCTTAATGTAATGTCCGTACTGTATAGGATAATAATTGAGTCTTGAAATGTTTTTAATATAAGCAAGGGTCTATGACTTATGAAATAGTTTTGCTCTTAATTTCTCCTTTCTCAATAGTAGCAAGGGTCTATAACAAGAACCCTATATGTTTCCTTTATATAACAACAGCCATTTTAAATTTGTTTTAAAAAAAAATATAATTTTAATTTGAAAGTTGAAACCAATGAAACGTGCAACATCCTTAGGTAACAAATTCTCAATTGGGTAAAACGTACAAGATTCCACTTTTGATTTAAGCACACAAGTTTCATGTAATTGGTGAGCTACCATTAGCTAAACCAACAAAGATATTTAATTTGTTAAGAAACTTCTACCTAGTGCTAACTAAAATTCCTATACAACATGTGTTTATCAAGCATTCTAATAATGGTCATTCTTTCCCAAACCAAATATTTCTTGCCATAAGGAATGACGGGAGGGAAAGAAGAGAAGAAAGATGAGAAGGGAAAAGATAGCAAAAAGGAAGAAAAGAAGAAAGATGATATTGAATTGATCACTGCTATTTACAAATTAAATTTGCATTGTCAAGAATGTGGGAACAAGATCAAGAAACATCTCTTAACTATTCAAGGTATGAACTTCAAAATTTGATTAATCATTTCCATATGATTTTATGGGTTTCTTTAAAATCATGATTTACTCTCTAATGATAGAATATTTACTTTCAATTATGTGTAATGGTATTTTATTTTATTTTTGTAGGGGTACAGACTGTAGAAATGAATATTGAGAAAGGAGAAATCAAGGCAAAAGGGAAATTGGACCCTTTAAAAATCTTGAAGCTTATAGAGAAGAAGAGCAATAATAAAGTTGAATTAATATCACCAAAGCTGAAGCCTAAGGAGATTATTATTACGGATAAAAAGCCAAAGGAAACTAAAGATGTAAGTATATATTTTGTTTAGAGTAGTGATATTTTTACAACCATTTTGGTACAACCTTTGAGACAACTTTGTTGTTTTCTCTTCTGATTGGTCAAAAACAATAGAGAGAGAAAAAGGAAGAGAAAGAATAAAAACATAACGTGAGTCTGAGAGAGAAAGTTGTACAAAAGTTGTACCAAAATGGTTGTACAAATATCATTTCTCTTTTGGAGGAGTGTTATTTGAACAACTATTTGGTTGACAACTTTTGGTACAACCACAATTTACAAAGGAAAAGTAGACATTTGCACAAACACCAAAGCAATAGAGAGATAAAATAAAAAGTAACGTGAGTATGAGAGAGAAAGTTGTCACAAAATAGATGTTTAAATATCATTTCTCTTAAATTGTGAGAGTCTAATCTCTTATGTCTCCCTTGTTTTCAAACACATTATTTATCTCCTATAAATTAAGTACTAAACACACCTTTACCTAGGAATTGAAAATTGGGTAACCCACCACCACCAAGGAACGACCACAATTTTTGATATATACCTTAGTGTTTGATCTTATGGTGTAGAGAAATGCTATTAATACATATTCGAACACACACTTTTCAATATATTTTTTTTGATTGGTTAAAATTCACGTGAGACCCAACATGTTTATATGGGACCTACATGATTTGGTGGGACACATGTGAATTTTAACCAATCGAAGAAAGTGTGCTGGAAAGTGTGTGTTGCTACCATTCTTTTATAGTGTATCTTATTTTTTTGTCTACTATTTGGTCCTTAACCGTAAAAATTTAATAAGCAATCCTTGAACTATTGTTAATTCACTAAGTTAGCATCTTGATTTCGTTAGGGTCATGTTAACAAGTCTTCTAAAAGCATTTATTGAAAAGATAAAGAAAGGAAATAAGTGATAAGTTCTAGACCTAAAAAGCAAATTTTTAAAGTTTTAAGATGCATAATGCATTTGTTAGCATTTTTCTTTAAATTTGAGAAAATATAATAATTCATGGACATAAAATAAGTTGAGTAAAAAAATTTGATAGAAAAGTATTAGCAATATAAATCTACCTGCATGAATGAAATTAATTTTAATCAATTTTGGGATTGATGCATGCATGACAACAATTTTTGTGTCTGATTTGAAGCCAATTGTCCGAACTATCACGGTGAAGGTTCACATGCATTGTGACAAATGTGAGGCTGACCTAAAACGTAGATTAATCAAGCACAAAGGTAACTTAAAGACTATACTTATTAGTGATATGATTTATATGTTAATATTGAATTTTTGTTGCTGTGTACAAATATAATATTGAAACCTTATATTCCATGTTAATTAAGTTTGATGTGATTAAATTTGACCAAATATATACAGGGATTTTCAATGTTAAAACCGACAAGAAAGCTCAAAATCTAATAGTTGAAGGGACCATTGAAGTGGAGAAATTGACATCATTTTTGAAAAAAAGAGTGCATAAAAATGCAGAGGTTATTTCCATAAAAGAACAGAAAAAGGAAGAAAAGAAAGATAAGGGCAAAGAAGAAGAAAAAAAGGAAGAAAAGAAAGACAAGGGCAAAGAAGGAAAGTCATCAGAATCAACCAAAGTAATAGAAATTCATCATGGAGATACACGAGATGAGATTAAAATAAAGGACAATAATAATGTTCCTTATATTATTCACTATGTTTATGCACCACAACTTTTCAGTGATGAGAATCCTAATTCCTGTTCTATTTCATAGTTTTGGAGTTTAAGGAAACAATAAATCAGTCAGACATTTAAGTATATCGTTTTTATTTTTTTACTTATGATTTTCTAGATGCTTGAATTGCATGTGCATATAATTTCAAATATATGATAACTATAACATTTTTATGTTCATGTTAATGCCAAAAATTTGATCTGGAAAATCTGTAAGTGTATTAGTTTTTTCAATTACTTCATTTTCATCATTGTACTTACGTTCATGAGTCATGTTCGATATATTGAAGCTGGAGGATTGCTCTTCTTCCATCTGTTTTTACTCATTTCTATCCAACGTGAGTTAATTCACATTAAAAAATGCATCTCATGGATTAACCCACGTTGAAAATATACTTGCGTGAGTTAATTCACGTTCGACTTTTTTTATGAAAACGAGTAAAAACAGATGGGAGAAGAGCAATTATTTTGAAGCTGACTCCAATTTGTCAAATCCAATTCCTCAAGGCCTACACTCACTGTTGTTCTAAAATGAAAAAAGGAAGAGTAACATAATTTCTTTTCCCACCCTCCTTCTATCTCATATGTCTTTCAAAATTCTAAAATTGTCATCAGATTTTATAATTCGGAATAAGATTTCTCCTATTTTTAAAGTGTAAAAAATTAACCACGGTTGTCTTAATCATAATTAAACTGTGACTAACTTAAATTTCACGTGTATAAAGGATGTTAGGATTATAAAATCTAAAAACACAAGTATTTTAGATTTTATAATACCAAGCAATACCTAAATATGTTTCGAACCCCTCTTGTGATAAAAAATCATAAAAGAAATGTGAAATTTAATTATTTGTTGGGCTCGTGTGCTTCTAAGTTTGCTACAGTGAGCTATTTTTACCTATTTTTAAGTCTAAACATAAAAAAGATACCGTTCTTTCTAGCAATTGGAATGAATAATCCCAACAAATTTGTGCTTTTCTTTTTCACATTAAACAATTGTACTTTAATTGATATGGTATTTTCAGCCAGTCGAGCCTTCCCCCATTATTTAGACAATTTGGATTTTCCTAAAATGAGTTAGTGAAAGTGATTTAGTCAAAAATGTCATATACTTGGAATGAAGGGAATATTATTTAGCTTGAGTAAGCTACAAACACACTCCAATAGCAGCAGTGTAGAGTATGAACAATTAATTAAGTCAATAAAACTATTTGCAAGTTTACGACTTTAGGGTATGGATGATTAAATAGGCCATCTATAGTTTTCAAATTTCAACTTATAAATAAATGTTTTACTATAAGAATAGACTAAGGAATTCATCTAGTCTAGATGATTCATACTTGCCCGGGTTACGCGGTTTCTTTATTTAATAAAACTTGAGTTTGGTTAATTAATCAATTAAATAAATAGAAATATACACGGTGCCAGCATGGCTTGATCATCGTTAATGTCGACGATGGGAGGGTGAATTCTGGATATATCAGTACATTATCAAGGCTAACACTTGCATACGAAAAAAATTTAGTTGAGAATGAACAATCAACCTTGTATGCACCACAAATTCTTCAATGAAAATTAATCGCTAAATAAATATGGTTGAAAATCCGTATCAATAGCATGTAAACAAATTATTTTTTAAAGTAATATTAGTTTATAATAGAAATGCTCTTTTTGTAAAAAAAAACAATTTGGTAGAATTTCTTATGGTGATTGATTAAACAGTAATCTCATTTGGAGATTTGCAATAAAAAGATTCCTTTAATTGATGATTTTCTTTCTTGACATCTTTTATCTTTCTTCAACTTTATTTGAAGTTGTGTTATGCATCAAATGAATTGTGTGATTCACTCCTTTGCAAAGGAAGTATAAACCACATCTCACTATGCACATTTTTATGGAGATATATATATATATATATATATATTTCAAAAAACGTATATAATAAAATAATACTATCATGACATTTGATTGGATTCATGCTAGTAAAAATATTTATACCGTATAATATTTAATATATTTTTATCAAAGAACTTTTTTTTTTTTTGATAATTTGTTACGATTAAAAAATTTGATTTTCTTGTACCGAAAAAAAAGGGATTTTGATATACAATAGTTTAAATTATTATTTAAAAAATTAGAAGTTATTTTGTGTCTGTCTAACATAATGAAAAGTTTTTTCTTTAAAGTTTAGGTCCTCATTTTTTTTAAAATAGTTAATAAACGTAGGAAAACTTCTGAAAGTGAGTGTTTTTTTTAAATAAATATGCTTTTTTCACAAAAATGTAACAAAAAGGCTCTAATAATCTAAAATGAAAGTATGGAAACTTTTATTTTTATTTTTATGAAATCTTAGCTCGTAAGATTTTGAACTTATAGAACTTTTTTGTCTTTGTATAATAAATAAATTAATAGATTTTGTCATTATTTGAGCTGTATCACTTAATGTAAGTACTATATCAAGAACATTTTTCCTCAAAAAAAAAAGATCAAGAACTTTTTGACTAGAAAATGGACCAATCACTTGTATTATATAATAGTTAGATTAATTGGACGAACAATACAACATTAGAACAAGAAATAGTGTAGTAGTAGTTGTTTTTTATGTCCCATGTTGCAGTTGTAACATAAAACACAACAAAAGTTAACGTTGTTCAAATCAAACATTGTGTAACACAACTGCAACATGGGTCATGGTGGAGGAGAAGCTGAAGAAGGAAGTGATTTGCAATTTACACCTACATGGGTTGTTGCTCTTGTTTGCACTGCCATCGTCGCTGTTTCCTTCGCTGTGGAACGTTCTCTTCATTATCTTGGCAAGGTTCTTAAGAAGAAAAATCAGAAACCACTATTTGAAGCTTTGCAAAAAATCAAAGAAGGTTTTTCCTTGTTTTCTTTGTTATTGTTATAATTATGACACAATGATTTTGAAAATTTGGATATGTTTGGTTTTATGAGTTTGATGATTTTTATTTTTATTATGCAGAGTTGATGATTTTGGGTTTTATTTCACTGTTTCTAACTGTAACTCAAAATGGGATAACAAAAATTTGTGCTCCGGAAGAATGGGTTCTTCATATGCTTCCTTGTAGACTTGTAAAGAACGAATCGAAATTATCTTCCAAGTCACATTTTCAGACTTTTTTCTCTTCCAAGGATGTTTTTGGCACTGCTAGGCGCCTTCTAGGTGACGATCATGACCACGATCATTCATCCAAAGGTGAAGAAATTGGATACTGCGCTGCAAAGGTATTGAAATTACATGTTATGGTCAATTAATCATGTTTTCCACTTTAATCATATTTTGTATTATTATGATGTTATTTTCAGGGAAAGGTGCCTCTGTTATCTGTGGAAGCATTGCATCACCTACATATCTTTATTTTTGTTCTAGCTGTTGTTCATGTGACTTCATGTGTTTTGACTATTATTTTTGGAGGATTAAATGTGAGTATCTAATTTATATGCTTTTTACTAAACAAATTGTGTTTGTTAAAAGATCTTCGTTATTAATAAGTATTGTCGTCGTTAATAGATTCGTCGGTGGAAGCGCTGGGAAGACTCAATTGTTGCAGATGAAAACCATCAATCACAACATGGTAAATTAACAAATTTGATCAGTTATGGTGTAATCTTAACATTTTTCTGTCACCATTAAAGTTTATAATATGCATACTGGTCTAATGCAGCGCCCGAATGGACGGATACGGTGACTCATGTTCATCAACATGCTTTTATCAAGGATCATTTTACTGGTTTTGGCAAAGATTCTGCTATAATGGGGTGGTTGGTAGGTTAATTATATGTAGTTAATTATATTTTACTGGTTTTACATAGTTATATGCAGCTAATTTTACATTTTTATTTCAGAAATCATTTTTCAAGCAATTTTATGGATCAGTGACAAAGTTGGACTATGTGACATTAAGGCTTGGTTTCATTAAGGTAAGATTTTAGTGTGCATATCTTGCCATTATTATCTATGATTGAATCATATTATTAATTTTGTTTCTCTGTTTTAGACTCATTGTAGGGGAAATCCGAAGTTTAATTTTCACAAGTACATGAACCGTGCACTTGAAGATGATTTCAAGAAAGTTGTTGGTATTAGGTTTGTGCTTCTATCAAGTTTCTATGTTTACTACAATCTTCATCAGTAATTTATTGGCCAAATTTTCTTTGTTTAGCTTGTAGTGTGAAATTATGTATTCTCTGTTGTCACTAATTCATCATTTTATTTTAATGGTTGCAGTTGGTATCTTTGGATCTTCGTGGTCATATTTTTGTTGCTTAATGTCAATGGTATGCTTCCAGACTTGGTACTTTTGTTTGGTGTCTCAACTCAATTACCTATATTTTCTACCTTAAGACATATGATTATTATTGTAGATAACATTGTTTTACAAGCCAAAGTGACCGGTTCAACCGGTTGATCAGAGTCTCGTTGAACTGGTCTGAGTCGCAGTTTGTTAGATCTCTGTTCTGATTGATTTTTAAAACATTTACAAACCTATATGAACAATAGAAGTCACAATTATGCAATTGTCCAATCAAAATTAAGATTTCTGTTCATGGTTTCAGGTTGGCACACATATTTTTGGATTGCTTTCATTCCTGTCATAGTAAGTATCTTCATAACTTTCTTTTGACTATTTTCTATTAAAATTTATGATGCATAGACACATTTATTTTACTTGACTTGATATCAACTTTGCTAAAGGCATGTAAATTTTCCAAACCGTTTATCTTATAATAATTTTTTCTTTCTCTGATTTGCATTCTTAAGCTTCTTCTTGCTGTGGGAACAAAGCTTGAACATGTGATAATTCAATTAGCACATGAAGTAGCTGAAAAGCATTCAGCCATACAAGGTGAATTAATTGTTCAACCATCCGATGATCACTTCTGGTTTCATCGTCCTCGGATCGTCCTCTTCTTGATTCATTTGATCCTTTTCCAAAATTCTTTTGAGATAGCATTCTTTTTCTGGATATGGGTAAGCATATTAATCGGTCTCAAGTTATGACATTCTTTACTATACTTTTATTTTCTTCATTTTTCTCTCTTTATTAACCTTACCTGCTTGTGTATCGCAGATAACATATGGCTTTAAATCATGTATAATGGGACAAATCCAGTACATTATTCCAAGGCTTGTTATGGGGTAACTGCAATACTAATTAATATATATTGTGCATTTTGAGTCTTAATAGTTTCTACCTCTTTCTGACACTTTTTTCTTTAATATTGTAGGGTATTTATTCAAGTGCTATGTAGTTATAGTACCCTACCATTGTATGCAATTGTTACACAGGTGAGTTTGAGTTGTTTTCTGCAAACAAAATAAATTTTAATATTATGAATTTTAAGTTGAGAACTTTTGACATTGATCATTTTTTACACAATGTAGATGGGAACTCACTTTAAGAGATCCATATTCGACGATCAAGTACAAACACGACTTATTGGTTGGGCACAAAAGGCAAAGAAGAAAGGATTAAGAGGTGATAGCAACCAATCTGTTCAAGGAAGTTCTCATAATGGTGGAAGTACTAACATTCAGCTAGGGTCAATGTTCAGAAGAGGACCTGCCCCAGAAAACAATGCCATTGTCCCTCAAAATGAAGAGTCTGTTTGAACATGTAGTCATGTAACAAAAATGTTTATAATCATTACTACATGCATATCAAGAAAACAAATTTTGGTTAAATCATTAGAGTTATATGCAATTGTCAGCTCTCAATTATAAGTAAAATATGATCGTCTCACTAACTACAAATGATCGATCAACATGCGAAATCTAACAAACCAGAAAGTGATTACAAAAATCCTACATGACTAAAGAAGACACCAAGCCTAACAGGGTTATTCTATATCCATCCTTTCTGACTCCTTTGCGTGATTAGAACACATAATCATAAAAACTTAACCAAAAAAGAATTAGAAAGAAAAGAAAGTTGTATACCAAGGAAGGACTTCTCAACATCAACAGTACCACCCTTGT
>Ga0228710_1012601_pt1 | contig 10429 bp, 2 predicted proteins | sample MedpolnodulmetaG_FD_177995 | JGI IMG/M metagenome (GOLD analysis project Ga0228710, IMG submission 177995) | Root nodule microbial communities from Medicago polymorpha collected in Santa Monica, California, United States - pink nodules | ecosystem: Host-associated > Plants > Roots > Nodule... | reverse complement strand
ATATATTTTTAATTTAATTAATTATTTTTATTTTTTTTTTATTATTTTTTTTTTTTTTTTTTTTGAATTTAGAAGTGCTTAGACCATCACAATGGTGGACATTTCACTTATTTAACATGATATATATAGTAAAGAATACATGTAATCTTTGGAGGAAATTATAAAAAGATAAAATTTTGAAAATAGTTCGCGAGAAAATAGTGAAGAGAATAAAATTCTAAAAACAATAATTCATTTAAGTTTGTGATTTTTATTAATAAAAATATAAATGCTTGTTGCTTTCAAGTTATAACAAATCAAACTAACCATGATTATCTATTTCAATGACACCAACAAAATAACAAAAAATATAATCTAAATTCTTTTTTTAATGACACCAACAACCATTTTATTATAGAAAAAGTTGTTTAAAGGTATAATTAGGATAATTTTTTTTTTTTCAACAAACAAGTTTTATATATTCAAAACAGAGAAACAAAAGAACAAAAGGAATGAGGCGGGACATAAAACCAAAACCCTCAACAGAGCTTAGCAAAACCTAAAATTAGAAAAACCTGTCTTATCCCTTCCAAATTCAACATTAACCAGAGGAGTACATTGTTGAACCAAGAATAAGAAGGTAGTGTTAAACCTAAGTTTGCAAGTTGATCTGCACAATGATTACCTTCTCTATAAATGTGAGAAACATTGAAATTAAACATAGATAAAATGAAAAGACAATTGTCCCACCTATTTCTTAGAGACCAAGACACTATTTTAGAATATTTGAACGCCAAGAAAACTAGCATGGAATCCGTTTCCAACCATAGGTGCTATAAGTTCAGGATGAAGAGCAGTAGAGACTCCCAAATTAACGGAGAAAGCCCCTAGAAAATCAACATTTCTAAAAATTCCTCCACAAGCTGCCAAACCCGGATTAGCCTGTGCTGCCCCGTCAGTGTTACACTTAACCCAGTTAAAAATTGGGGGAGACCAAATGACTTCTTTGATGTTATAAGATTTCCTGTGCTGCCCCGTCAGTGTTACACTTAACCCAGTTAAAAATTGGGGGAGACCAAATGACTTCTTTGATGTTATAAGATTTTGGAGGATTGGTCTTTACATCAAAATTTTTGAGAATAACAAATTCAGTAATAGAAGAACTAGCTGCTAGCGTAGAGCTGTTACCTGAAAGGGATGTTCCTGTAATAATAAGATTGATAGCTAAGGCAACCTTGATCCTCTTATCATTAAACCTACTTTGGTTTCTGCAGTGCCAGATTATGTTGAAGCAATAAATGATGGCAACCAGAATGACAAGTTTACAATGAGGGGACCAATTTCTATCAGAGATTCTGATGATGTCCAAGAAGGATGTTAAGTTGCAATTTAGGTTGAGCAAGGAACCGAGCCAGTGCCATATATCAGTTGCGAAAGGGCAGTCAATGAACAAGTGCATAGAAGTTTCCTGCGCAGCACCACAAAGATTACATATGGAAGGTAGCAGACATCCTCTTTTAGAGAGATTGTCATCAGTGGGTAATTTGTCATGGAATACTCTCCACACTAAGAAAGATTTGGACGGGGAAATAGCAGCATGCCATATCATTTTGCTCCAGCTAAGAGATTGAGGATGATTAGAAGCATGGAAAGTGTAAGCATCTTTGAAAGAAAAAGTAAGTATAAATATATTAATTTAATTTGTTACACTTTTTAAATGATAAATAAAAAAAAATCATATATATATATATATATATATATTCATATCGTGTTTTTTTTTAATATTTAAATTTATTTTTATCTATTTGTTACATGTGTTATTTAATTTGTATTGAGAATTGAGGACATTTTTAGAAAGAGAAAAAGTCAGTACAAAAGAGTTGAAAGAAGTTATTTTCCTTATATATAGTATAGATTTTTTTACACAATTATCCATAAAATATTATTAGAATTTTATTTATGTCAAGTGAATATTTTTTGATCTAAAACTATTGGATTGTAAGAATAGAAATAAAGATTTTTTTTGTACAAAGGAATAAAAATAAATATATTGTCGTTGGGCATAATCTTGTGTGGAAATATGATGAAGAGATGAAATTATAAATACATCACTGTTATTTAGTGCGAGATAATTTGTTTGTAAAATTAACGAATGTTGAGGTGTTATATGTTGGATGCATATAAGTTCCGTACGGAATAAAAGGGTAGTGGTATAAAACATGATCAAAATAAGCGCCACGTCAATCTTATAATTTGTTTTGGCCTAAAAAGCATTTCTCTTATACATATCCGTTAAAAAAAAATGTAATCATTTTCTTAGAGGAAAACGTATTTCTTTTTTTGAGAGGCGAGAGGAAAAAAATCAAATCATAAATATAAAATGTGGTATTTATATTAAAAATGTAATATTTGTAATAATAAGGAATATCACAAGTTTTTATCTATGAAAAAAAGAAGGAATATATCAAGTTTTAAAGCTTTTACATGTCAAACAAATTGCAAGAACTTTTTTTGGAATAAATTACAAGAAAGTATGCAACATTTAATTAAGTTTGATAAAAACATATTCATCTATTACTATTAATAATTATTAAAACATATTTATTTATTACTATTAATAATTATTAAATTATATCCATGTGAGCGTAACTCGGTTGGTAGAAATATTGAATTAGATATCTCTATATAATAGGGCTTAGGGTTTGATCCAATAATTTTCTCATTTACTCGCATTATTTAGAGGTATGTGATTTTTTTTATTCGTGTTTTTGTAAAAATGTCTCTTTTAGTTTATGCATTTGTACAAAAAGAAGAAAGAAACAAAGAAAAAAGAAAGAGAAGAAAATACAAGTAGATAAAAATAAAAGAGAGATAACTTTGTTGATGTATCTCATCTAAATTAAAAGTGTTCAATGATATAATTTGTAATTTATTCATAAAATACAATATCCTTACAAAATTTTATCTGATTTTTTACATAATTTTTATGTTATTTGATAGATAATAGATACATAATACATAAACATAATAGGAGTTAAAATTTACAATTACTTTGTATTTATAAAATAGGTAATAGATACATGCATGACTTCAAAAGTCATGTTAATAAATGAAGAATCAAGGAAATTTGATTGTTTTTGCAAAATATATTAATGGTGGTTGTGATTGAAATGCATGTCTCAAGAAGTCGTATTTAATACATGAAGAATGAAGTAGACATGTATTATTTGCAAGATATATTATATGTTTCTGCATGCAATTGAGGGTGTTGTTTGTAATTGAAATATATGACTTCAAGAGTCTTGTTGAAGTCATGTGAACGAGAGTAGATCAATTGTCTATGATTTATTTATGTAATATTTATAATGGATTTATTTAAAATTAATGATATATTAATTGTGTTATTATCTTTAATTAATAAATCATTCATTAACTAAGGTTTTGTACGTTTCTAAAATGTTCTCTTTGTTAATTGATTTAAGTAAGTTGTAAATCATTTCATAACAATATTAAATATTATAATTATTAGTTATTTTAGCAAGATTTAAGTTGTTTTCTTTCAAGGTCGAATTTAGTTGTTTAGTTTTTAGAAAAATAGTTGGTAGTGTTATATGGTGTTTTTTTGTCAATATATAATGTTGTTTCTTGTGATGTTTATTAGATTTATTAATACTGTATTTTTTAAATTTGAAATTGAAATTTTTCATCTTTACTTTGACAACCCAAGTTATTTGTTCAAGCACTACCACGGATGGTTTAAGTTCACTTGACCAATCTATACAATTTCCATAATATGATTAAGAAGGCATCATTGTTTTAGTTTGCTCACCCCTCCAAAAATCTTAGGACCAACCCTACTCTCATAGAGGCTATAAATTTTATGGTGATGATGTCATTAATATGGTTGTCGAGACACCCATCAGTTAAGAGTGGTGCTGCTCTTTGCTACTCTGTGTGTGTGTGTGTGTTTTCATGATTAGTTTCAAATATTTTTTAGCTTTATGTTAGAATGTGATGGCTTTTCTGGTCGCAAAATTTATAATCATATTCATGAGATTTTTGGAAGATTCAAATCCAATCTTCTATTTACTAGTGAAACTCATACTCATTTTGCGTCAACAAGATATTCAGGAAGAATGAAGGTTACCGTCATGTTCATGTTATTGAGGCATATCATAATTTAGAAATGTTCGTTCTGTCCCTTTGACTTTTTTCTTTGTGGAGGGGTATCCTCTTAATGTATTTCAATAAATGTTACTAGGGGCAACACGAGTTGGTGTTAGAACCACATTTGTTCAGAGAAGAATATCTCTATATTATGTTTTGATGATAACACTACTATTAATGAATGAATAATTTGTCTATTAATTGTGTCTATGAGCATGCAAATTAGTAAAAACAATTAAAAAAATATAGTCAATCTTCTCGTTTTAAATGCAATGGTTGAACATCAAAAAGAAGAAGATGTACAACTATGCTTAAGGAAATGACAGTGGTTGTAAAAAAACAAGACAAGTTGATTAAACTCATAGTAAGCAATCAAATATTTTAGTCAACACATTGTCAAAAAAATGCATAATTTGGGCCAAGTAGTCCAAGCTATTGTCTGAACATGATGATCATATGCAATGTCAGTTGCATTCGCGCCAAGTTCAAACATCTGACCTAACAATCAGTTGGGTGATTGAGACATTCAAATATCAAGACAATAATCTAGACCAAGTACTGAAGATCACGTGCTTGCTCTGATTTGGTTCATAAGCCAATAAGATCTTAACATATAAAGAAGTTATTCTCTCTAAGCTATTTAATTAGAGTAGTCACTTCAAAGACAAAGAAATATAACATATACTTATACTTTATCGTACATATTCTTACAATAACTATATCTCTTGTTGTATTCTCCAATGGTAGGATTTTTCGAACATGTATATTGAGAAGCTACCCACGTTGAGAGAAGTTGTTATTGTGCCTGCTGCAATCATTGTTGGTGTTCCAAACACCATATCCTTCCATGTGAAGATCAACAACCAACGTGAGTGTTATGTAGATAATTGACAAGTATATCAACAAGTCAAAAGCACTCTTGAATTGATATATGATTCTTATGTAATATCGTCTCTTAGAGAGTTACAATCCTAGAATGACTTTGTGCCAATCAGAAGAGACTCTAAACACTTAGGTTAGTCCGCAAAGACATTAAACACTTGACCTCACTAGATGTTGGAAGACAGAGTAGACTTAGCTAAGTTAGAATCATTGTCGGTAACTCATAATGGTTATGCAATCGGTTAAGTGATATGATCATCATGATTGGACAACTGAGTAAGTGATGTGATTATCATGGTTGGTAATAAGGTAAGTGACAAGGATAATGAACTTAGATAATATCGATGCTTTATGAAATCTTGGGGTGGATATCTTAAGTATTGTAATCAAGTGATTATAGTGAAAGAAGCCTATCTCTCTCGTTAAAATGGCAAAATAATAAATACAATGAGTAAACAATTAAAAAATATCATTTTGATCCATCATTTCTAATGATCATGATCAGGGATCGAACGATTACATGTTGAAGCTCAAAACCTTTGTAATTGAACCCAAAGAGTAATCATTTGCATTCCATGATTGACAACACCTCTACCAAGTCTACATGGACATAATTCCTTCAGTCACATTGATAGCTTAGGGTTCAGAATGAGTATGGTTTTTGAAAAGTGAATTGAGTAACTTTGATTTAACACAATGATTCTATTTATACAACTACTTGTATTCGCTAAAAGCTAAGAAACTACTTATGCACTCTGCAAGCTATGAAACCTCTTGCGTGCTCTATAAGCTAAACAATTTCGTTTAAGCACATCATACCTTATGATGTACTATTTCTCACTTAGATACGTTGTACTTTATGGCATACTACGTTTCTCTAATTTGCTCTAGTGAATCGTAAGATCGCACCACCGAATAATAAATAAGTCTCACTTATTTATTTAATATCTCATAAATCCGTTCTTATGTGTATGACCATGTCTGTTCTTGTAACATTGAGAATAATATTAAATCACACATTTAATATTATAAATAATGAGTTGTATCTAGCAATACATCACTTCAACCAAAGTGACGAGAATGTCATGTGATATGATGAAACATCCCTGATAATGATCATGTATATAATTACCTTTTACCATCATGTCAATATTGGACACAAGGTATAGACCGTGTCACCCATGTCTAGTTTAATAATGGGATCAAATCTCCATCTATGCAGAAGGGGCAACATTCCATCTAGGTCACCCATGTCCCTCAACATGATTCATGAAGTACTCATCAACCAACTTTATAGTTATCTTATTACTGATAACGTTTGAACGACAACAAAGCACTTGACTCCTACATATAGGGTCCACAATGGTCTCATGTCGAAGGATGGTATACACCATTATCACTATAAGAATATCTTATGACACTTACATACCACATTATGTAGTATTCTCATGACATGTCAATCCAATATAAATATCACACCTAATATTTATACATATGCGAAGACTTGATAGCTCTTTATCCAAAACCCATGAGATGTGATCACTCATCTACCTGCATAATAACTTTTATGCTTTAATGCTATTATTCTTCACAATAAAGCTTGACTACATATACTTTAAGAATAATGCCTTATGTTTAATGAAGTCTCAAAATTAAGTCGTATTTAATGTTCCATTAAATAGATTAGATATTCTAAGGATTTTATTAATTTGAAAAAACAAACATAAAAAAGAAATGTCTTATTATTAATAGATCATTCGATACAAATTTCAAGTTCTAATAAAATTATTGACCTCTAGAGCTTACACCAATAGTCTTATCATTCTTCATTGATATCTTAAATACTATTTGGAACCATGTTTGTGGTCACATAGAAATGCTTAGGTAGCAAAACAAAAATGAAAGAGACTATTTAACTGTATTTTCTTTAAAACAGTGAAATATTAATTTTAGATTTTGGATGTTAAAATACTATCTTATGGAGGATAAGTGAGTATTATAACATATGATCCATTATATATCTAGACACCCAATATAACATCAGTGATCTATATGATTGTGTCTTGTTGTTGTTTAGAGTCTAAAAACTTCTATTGTGTCCTAGCATCTTCCAATGAAAATTGTTAAGTAGTTTATTACTCGAATGAGACGATATGTTAGAGCCCAGAAATCCAGTTCTAACCCAAATGGAAACTTTCCTATAAATAGAGAGTCTTGCACACACTTTTATTTATTCAAAAATTTGGCGGTGCAAGGTGAAGGCAAGGATCAAGGAGCATCTAGGGTTTCCAACCTCTCTTTGAGATGTATTATTTTTCTTTCTTGTTTATGTTACTTGTTGCCAAGAGCAACTAAATACCATCTGATTAGGGTTCTAAGATGAACCTCTATTTATTTGTTGGAATTAATTAATGCAATTTCTTTATCCAATTATGATTTATGTCTTATATAATTTTCAATTGTTATGAACATAATGCTTTTAGACCAAGCACAAGCCTAGTTGCATCTAATTAGACCTTATGCAGAATTGCGACCAAGGACTTATATATGTATGATCTCTAAGTTATAGTATAAGGCTGACTTACGTTGTTTTAATCTGAACAAGAACTAAAAATGAAAGTTGCTTAATCATCTTATTCAAATTAGGGTTTTTAAGTATGATTTTTAGATTATGATTCATCCATTGAGAATTTACTTTGTACCACTCTAGTTTTTTTTTTAAATGCAAAATATATTGATATGTACCGCTCTAGTTAAGCACAATTACCGCAAGTAATTCTATAGATCTATAATGGAATCATATTCCATCCATTGTTTATCAAGTACTTTGTCATAATTGGAATTGAACATTGCATTAAACCGACAGAGAAGATAGATGAAGTTCAAAGAATCCTAATTGCCGCTTGACCTCCGAAGCAAACCTTTTACTTTTCTGCAATCAACCACTACTCCAATTAAGCACAAAACTCAAATGGGCACCCCTTTTATTTCTTTTTAATTTAAATAAGTTAAGTAAATTACTAAGTTGCCGACAATCCATGTGGAGACGATAAACTTACTACTTTATTACTTGTTATGGTTTGATGCACTTACCAAATTTGTCATCATTACACAAATGTTACAAATTAGCACTAGTGGGGATGTAACACTGTCTAGAGAAAGGAACTAAAAATCTTGATTTACTTTAAAAGAAATCAAAGGATTACTAGTAGGCTTATGTGATGCTGACTATATTGGAGTTATAACTAAAAGAAAAAGCACCAGTGGTATCTTTCAATTCCTTGGAGACAATTTAATTTTATGGTCAAGAAAAAAACAAAGCATATTTGCTTTGTCAGTAGAAGAGGAAGAATACATATCACCATCTAGTTGTTCTCAACTACAATGGACGAAGTATCAATTTGAAGATTATAACATGAAAGAGTAATATTTCCATCTAAGGAAAAATATTTTTGAAACTAAACATCATTTCATTTGGGACTATGTTCAAAAAGGGATTCTTGGACATATATCCTTACAAAACCATTTGTTGAAGATAGATTCAATTTTCTACAAAAAAAAAACATTGAATTCTCAATTTATAGAAGAATTATTGTTATACAAATGATGTTTGATAAAATAATCCACTTACTTATTCATTTGCTATATGATATTTCTTTTCCAGCATCAGGAATTTATCTAGATGATGGCTCTTGATGTTTACATTCAATTCATTTTTCCCTAATAAGTCATTCTTTAGTATAACCTTTGTCTATTTTTTCAAAAACTAAGAGAAGATATTCTACTACTTCCAAAACTAAAATGAAGAAAAGGTAAATAATTCTGAAACTAATAAAGAAAAATAAAATAGCCTACTTAATCATGTAAAGATAATCGACGATCATTTTATGTGTTAGATGTTATTTTTGAAATGCATCAAGCAACTCTTATTACAATGCCTTTAAACCCTTGTTTATAGAAAAATATGGTAACTGTAACTGTCATGCATGTTTTTCACGTGTCCTAGACTAATAACGGTCTTCAACACTGCATTGTCATGCAAGGTTGACTTTGTTTGATGTGCAAATGTCCGATGTTATCTCTTGTTGTGGACAAGTTGATTGTTGAATAAGGTTTATTGCTTTTCCCTTATTTATATACCAAGTCCATAAGCTTTCTATTGTGCCTTCCATGCATTTGATTTTTCCTTTGTATTTTTATTTATTTAGTTATTAAAAATATAAATATATTCTTCCCACCAACATAGTTTGGCGGTTCATCGTTTGATGCACAGGATAAGGAGACATGATATGATATCACTATCCTATCCTATTTAAATCTCTTGTTTGATGCACGAATAGGAAAGGATAAACCGAACCTATTACTTATTATATCCTATTCATCCTTTGTATTTTCTATCTTGATAATAAGCTGGGTTAGAAATATCCTATCCTTTTTTCTTATTTTGCCCACGCCTGTAAAACAGTTTTCAAATCTCTCTCTTCTCTCTCTCCTTGACTTCGTCTTCATCACTCTCTCTCTCCATCGCTCATCATCATCCTTTTTTTTTTCTCTTTCAAATATTGTGTAATGAAAACGTTCCTCAAAATTTCTATGGTTAGGTTTATCGGGAGTTGTTGCGCCTAATAACTTCTTCTTTCTGTTCTTCACGTTAGCTTTGTAATTCCATTTGTTATAATTTGCTTTCTAATTTTTCAACGATTCCATTTAATTGGGTACTTGTGTTTGATAAAATGAAAGCTTTTTAATTCCATTGATTTCTTTAAACAAATCACCATAATAATAGAATATGATAGTTCTGGGCTTTTCTTTTACCAAGATCTGATTTATCGATGAATGTTTGAGGTGTGCTGAAAATTCTCAATTTTTTGTTTATGGATTTTTCTTGGTAAAATGATAAAAGGGTAATTTTGTCATTTCATTATTATATATATCATATCACATCATTATAGAGTGCACACCAAACACATGATATGATAAGTTATTATCATGTCTGTATCCTATCCTATGTCTATCCAACATCATATCTTTATCATATCATGTGCACCAAACGGACCCGAAGGGTTTTGCTACAAAGAGTTTTTCATCATGTGATGTGATAATGTCGTCTTTGGAACTTAACGGAGCTATCAAATGATGATGATCATCAAAATTGAACACTTCATTTGGTTTCTTTAATGCATCTTAGACAAAGATTAGTGGTGCAAGATTTTGGGGGTGAAAGTCATTCGTCTCTTGAGTTTATATATTTTTTTGTCTAGTAGTCTAATGGTTATAATTCATCCCGGCATATAATAATGCATGTTCCAGTCAACTTGAAATATGAAATATGCTTACGCGAACATATAATTTTTTAATCTTTCAAATCCGTAGATGAAATACACATCAAAATGGGGGGGGG